>CERN01033331.1_pt1 | contig 240249 bp, 205 predicted proteins | sample 530761 | NCBI WGS metagenome assembly CERN01 (sample SAMEA2620947, study PRJEB7988) | marine metagenome | isolation source: saline water (ENVO:00002010), including | reverse complement strand
AGTGAATAGTTAATAGTGAATAGTTAATAGTGAATAGTTAATAGTTAATCGATAATTGTGAGTTGTTAATTGTTGAATAGTTAATTGTTAATCGCGATTGGGGGTTAGTGATTGGTGATTTGAGTTTGTGGAATTGTGGAGGGGTGGGGAATTGTTTAATTGTGGCATTGCTATATTGTAACCTTCGAACCTTATCGAATAAAGCAATTGGATAATTAATCTGAATTTATTTCTTCCATAGCCTCTTTGGCAAGGGCATGGCCATTTATTGCAGCTTTTTCAATCCATTTGATGGCTGTGTTTTCGTCTTTTTCAACGCCCTGTCCGTTATAATAGAGAACTCCCAAATTGTACATGGCATTGGGAACGCCCTTATTTGCAGCCATCTCATACCATTTTATAGCTTTCGTATAATTTGGTTTTTCTTCTAGACCACCAACATATAGAAGCGCGAGGTTATACATTGCCTCGGCATATTCGTTTACAGCAGCTTTATAGAACCATTCATAAGCTTTATTGAAATTGCGTTCTAGGCCCGAACCCATTGCGAACATGAGCCCGAGATTGTTCATAGCCTCTGCTTCGCCCAGGGCTATGGCCATATTGTACCATTTTATTGCTTCAGAAAAATCCTGTGGTACTCCCGTACCATCTTTGTACATAGTACCTAAACTGTTCATGGCATTTGCATTCCCTTTTTCGGCAGCCTTTCTATACCACTTTATGCCCTCGGCAGTGTCCTGGCCAACGCCCCAACCCATTCTATATAATACTCCAATATTATTGTAGGCGCTTGCTAAATCGTGATTCGCAGCTTTTTGGTACCAATTCATTGCTTCAGTGTAATTTTGTTCCACCCCATATCCGTTTTGGTACATTACCCCAAGATTGAACATGGCTTTCTCATTACCTAAGTTTGCTGCTTTTATATACCAATTAAAGGCTTCGATATAATTTTGGGTTACCCCTTCGCCATTGAAAGACTGAACCCCCAATTCAAACATGGCAGCTGCATTCCCCTTTTCCGCACCCATTGTATACCAGCGAATGGCATCTTCGTAATTTTTTTCTTTATAAGAGGCCAATCCGTTTTCGTACTCAGTGGCGCCAGGCGCATCTATGCCATCTTGGGCATTCATTTGAGTAACTTCAATTAAAAGAAAAAAAAGTAGCAACAATGTATTTTTCATGAAATAGCAATTATAATGGAATACGGGCGAAAGATATAAAGTTTCCCAATTATAAGTCAGAATTTTATTTTTGACTATTACAGAATTTTTAAAATACCATTTTTTTCTCACTTTTTATCACGAAAAAATTATGGTTTTAAACTTACTTATTGTAAGGTCAATTATTCTATTGTTTCACAATTGTGTTTTTAAATTTGAAATAGCTGTAAACGATTAAGGAAGGATTATGTTGAATGAGGAGTACGACAGCAGGCACATCCATAAGACTTGGAAAATCGGTGTCTTATAAAATTGTACGGCATTCCCGTCAAAATTTTCCGGTTTTTCCTTACTACATCGGAGGTATAAAATTCTCAGTTCCGTTTGTAACTTTCTAATTTTATGAATGTTAAAACGAAACATTTATTTAATTATGTGCTTTACGGTACCTTATATAGCAAGCATAAAACGGAATGCAGCAGTTTCAGGCTCCTATCTGTTCGTGCTATTATTTTTGTATGCTGCCATTAGTAAGTTGCTAGACTTCGAAACCTTCACCGTACAATTGGCGCAATCTCCCCTGTTAAGTGCCTATGCCGGTGTCATTGCCTGGGCGGTTCCGAGTTTGGAAATTCTCATTGCCGTTTTATTGACCATTCCAAAGTATAGAATCCCCGCCCTGTATGCTGCTTTTACCTTAATGGTGATGTTTACGGCCTATATCTATATCATACTTAATTTCTCCGACTTTATACCTTGTTCGTGTGGTGGGGTGCTGGAAAAATTGAGTTGGACGCAACACCTTATTTTTAATATTGTTTTCATAATCCTGGCGGGGGTGGCGGTATTGGTTACTAGCTGGTATTCATCAAAGAAGACCCTGTTTTTGCTTGCTGCCCTTGCCATTTTTGGCATAGGAACGGTTGCGCTGTTGTTAGCCTTGTCGGAGAAGAAGATGCATCGTAACAATGCATTTCAGCGGAGGTATATTCCACATCCCATTGAAAAGATTCACAGCTTTGACCTGCAATACAGTTCCTATTATTTTGCTGGGGCTGGAGACGGTAAGGTCTATTTGGGGAATACTACCGCACCTCTTCTAATCACTGTTGTTGATAGCAGTTTTAGGGATACCACGACCACAATGATAAAACTGGATCAAATGGATCTTCCTTATCGTGCTGTCAAGATTCATGTAATACCGCCCAAATTTTATGTTACCGATGGCACCGTGTCCATCATTCTTCAGGGGGATGTAAAGGAGTGGAAGGCAACCACAAAAATGCAAGGGGACTATTATTTTAACCACTCAGTGGCTATCGATTCGAATACAATAGGGGCTCAATCCAGCAGTAGCGCGAACAGTGAAAATATTCTTGGAATTATTGCTATTGAAGATTCCATAAAAGGCCTGTTTAGCAACCAACTCCTGGAAAAACAAATTGACGGCAGATTTGACACCGATGGCAGATTAATCTATAATGGCCATCTAGATAAATTGATATTCACCTATTACTACCGCAATGAGTATTTAATTATAAATCCGGATTTACGTTTGGAGCAACGCGGAAAAACGATAGATACCATTAGCGTGGCCCAACTCCATATAGCGGAAAATATTGATAAGGGCCAACGTAAATTGGGAGGCAATACAGTTTTGGTGAATAGAAACATAGCCACCACAAAAGAACTTTTATTGATCGATTCCCCACGTCTCGGAAAACTGGAGCTAGACAATATGGGCGAACAGGCAAACATAATAGATGTGTATAACCTCCTTGACCAAAGCTATCAGTTCAGCTTTTATTTGTACAAACACGAGAACAGCAAAGCCCGGGATATGATTATAAGGAATGGGATCTTTTATGCGCTTCAGGGAAATTACCTAGTGGCTTACAAGATAACCAACACCAAGTTAGAGTAACGATTTTTCTTGCAAGAACAGGGGTGAGACTGAAAACCTGTAGAAGAGAGTAGGTCAATAATTATAAATTTAAATTTTAGAAAACATGAGAAATTTAAAATTCAAGTTTTTGTTACCTGTGGCGGCCTTTATGCTTGCTATTGCGGCAGCGTTTGCGTCACAGACAGAAGAACAAGCTGAATCAGCACTTGTTCAAGGGTATATTTACCAAAACGGTGTGTGCGTTCCCCATGGGAAATGCGACAATACCAGTAGTTTTATCTGTACGGATACTAGCGGCCGACAGGTTTTTGGTAAGAATGGACCAACGAGTTGTTCCTTACCCTTATTTATGAATTGGCAACCATGATTGCCACTAAAAGAATGCCCCAAATTGGGGCATTTTTTTATGTGTTTCCTTTGCTTTCATTTTTCAAATATTTATTGAACCACTTGCATATCCGTTCTGTAAGATCTTTTTGGTTCTTCCCTTGCAACAGGGAATGGCCTTCATTTTCATAGATTCGCAATTCCACTTCCACATTTAGACGGCGCAGGGCCAGATACATGGCCTCACTTTGATGCCAATTTACCTGATAATCCTTGTTACCCGTCCATATTAAGGTAGGGGTCTTTATGTTCTGGGCATACTCCACAGGCGAGTTTCGCTTGTACAGTTCCTTGACCTCATAAAAACTTTTGCCCATTTGCCACTGTTGGTTTTCATAATGCCAATGTTCCGCCCTACCGGTGTCCTTGTTTATGGTGTGATATGTGGTTGTAAGATCAAAAACCCCTGCGCCCACTACGGCTGCAGCAAACATATTGGTCTGAGAGATAATAAAGGCCGTTTCATAGCCGCCAAAAGATTGCCCCATTATACCTATGGCATCCTTATTTATAAACCCCATTTCCAAAACCTTATTAACTGTATTAATAACGCAATCAGTTGCCGAAACCCCTGGATTTCCTTTTTGGATCAAAATATCAGGTTCCAGTACAAAATACCCCTCCGCCGTAAAGTTCCGGTAGTTATAACCAGTGCCATTATAGTAACTTGGGTTATGATATTGTTGGTATTTATATCCTATCATTTCGTAAACATGCACTATCATTGGGTATTGTTTTCCCCTTTCAAAATTATCGGGATAGTGAAGAATTCCATTCAATTTTTGACCTTGATCGTTTGTATAAGAAATCAATTCCGTGTTCCCTTTAAGATACTTTTGATGTTGTTTATTTGATTGGGCCAAAATTTTTGCGGCATCTCCTGATTTTTTCCACAGGGCAGGAGGTGCATCATTTTTTTCCTTTACATAGATGAAGGAATCGGTAAATTTCGCCTTTCGCAATTCCGAAATTCTTCCGTTTTCATTTAAAAAGTCCTTTACCTTGGCACCCGGCTCCAATAATGCATACCCTTGATTGAAAAGGGAATCCTGCGTAACTAGAATGACAGGCTTAGAGAGATCAACTGGCTTATCCCGAGCAATATCTGAAAGGGAGCGGAATCCATCATAAAGACCTTTATATTCCCTATAGCGTATATTTTTCTCTCGTCCGTTTGTAAGTCGTTTTGGATTTTTAGTTCCTGGCCCTATTTTCCAAATATCGAATTCATCGTAAACCAAAAAATCTCCTATGGTCGTCCACCCCATTGCCCCGAAGGGTGTAATTGCTACAGTATGTGGCGCATACTGGTAGGTGAGGGGAAAAGATAGGTTTTCTGTGCTATTGACATGTTTTTTGTTTTTAATGTCATACAACCACCAGTCCCCATTCTTAAAATAGGCAATATGCGTACCCGATGGATCAATACTGAGATAGCCCAAGGCCGTCTCCAATTCCTTAACAAATATGGAAGTTTCCCCTGTTTCCAAGTCGGTAATATAAAAATCGGATTGTGGCGCTTGTCTATATTGAGGTTCGTTTTGCAAAACACTATAAGTAAGTGCATATTTTTCATCCCCAACAAGAATTACCTCTGGCCGTTCTGCTGTGCCTATCTGAAATACTTTTTTTGTTTTGGGCCACCATACCGCCAGTTTATCTGGATGTTTGAAATCCCAATCCACCTGCTGCCTCGGGTATATCCATTTATCTGTTCCCTTCCAGACCTGCACGTTTACACTGTCTTTCTCTTTATTAAGTGAATCCTTGTATGTGCTATGGGTCCAAAAGAATATCCGTTCCCCATCTCTGGAAAAGGAAAGTGGGATTTTGCTTATGGCAAAACTTCCGAGCGTTCTTAAATCAATTCCGTCCAATTTCCTGAGCATAGGTAATTTTTTATTCTCAAAATAATAGAGCCGTTGCCCTTTATTTGGAGTGCTTTCCATAAAAACCAAGCCATCGCCTTCATCGTTCCAGGTAGGTTGGATAAAGTCTGTGTTTATGCTCCTTATTATAACCGATTCGCGCATATCCTTTAGACGCAGTAGGGATAAAACCGTTTCTGTGGAATCCGTCCTTATAACAACCGCACTTTTTGAAGAAGGGTCAAAGGCAAAAGTTTGTACATGCTCTATAATAGCCGTTTTATTTCGTTCCAAATCCCATAGCTTCAGATAATTTAAGTTTGTTTCGGTACAATAAAAAACCACAAAACTGCCGTCCCGTGAAAACTCAAAGCGTTCCGCTTCCCTTTCCCAAATCGTCTCGCCTGTAGCTAAATTGAGTATGCCTATTCCTTTTTGATCCTGCTTAAAGGTAAAATACTTCGTTTTTTTATTGGGTTGGAATTGGCCGCTATGTGCATTGGGAAACTGATATTCGGACTTGCCGTCAAGGCTCAAAACAAATAAGGTGTCCGTTGCCTTTTCATAGTCCATTTTATAGGAAGTCCATAAACCATCCCCAGAAATTTGGTTATATCTTAAGTGGTGCCACATATCATAATCCTTTGGTTGCAAAATTGATTTTGCTGGCCCTTGCTGCCCCATGATGGGGCAGGAGGCCAAAACAAACATGAAAAAAAGTATGGGGAGCTGGCTAATTGAAAATTCATATAATCTATTACTTATCATCAATATCCTGGATTTTGTGGGTTGAGGTTGGGGTTTAGTATGAGTTCGTTTGCCGGCAGGGGGAAAAGCACATCGGTTGCTTTCCAGCCCGGCTTTATGGGCGCCAATATTTCATTGGCGGAGCCTGTCCTTTTAAGGTTAAACCAGCGCTGACCCTGCTCCGTAAAAAATTCGTACCTCCATTGGTTTTGTAGCTCTTCTCTGACTTCTTCCTGTGTGCCTGCGGCTGTGGGTTCAAGCCCGGCGCGAAGCCTAATTACATTAAGGTCGTTCCTTGCTTCCTGTAAATTCCCCAGTTGCATGGCAGCCTCCGCGCGGATGAGGTATTGTTCCGCCAAGCGAAAGAGGATGGAATATTCCGTACTGCTACCTCCATAATAATTTTGCTCGTATTTATAGGGGTGGTACCAACTTTGACTGCCGTCCGTTAGTTCTCGCGTCCAAGCTTCCTTGCGTAGGTCTCCCGTTTCAAAGTCCGCGATAAAACTATTTGTAAGTGAATAGAGGGAAGGCGGGCCAAAGTCGAAGATTAAGGTTTCCCCTTCCTTGGTTCCCGAACCCTCGAATTCCGGTTTTAACTGCCAGATGGTGGACGGACTTTCCTTGAGGAATACCAAATTTAAATCGGGCTGCATGGCATAAGTGCCCTCGGTTATGACCGCCGTACTTTCGGCAACTGCCTTTTCCCATTGATGTGTATGTAAATACAAGCGTGCGAGCATGGCACTGGCCACGCCTTTGGATACCCGAAGCCTTTCTCCACTGGTTTCCATAGCTGGCAACAGGTTTTTGGCAGCCAGCAGATCGGCTTCCATCATTTGGTAAACCTCCGTTAAGGGCATTCGGGAGACGGAAGCATTTTCGGTATAGTCGGTAGTTATTATATAAGGAACGTCCCCGAACAATTGGGCAAGATAAAAGTGGAGGTACGCCCTAAGGAAAAGTGCTTCCCCCATAAATCCATTCCGCTCCTCCGCTTCCAAAGGGGCATCTTCAAGCCCTTCCAAAATTTTATTGGCGCTGTAGATAAGGGAGTAGCTGCTGTTCCAAAAATTGCCCACCGCGGTATTGTTGGGCAGTACCGTATGGTTATAGAAAGCGTTATCGATCGGGGCATTCTCCCGATAGTAATTCAGTTCATCCGCATACAGACCGAGGAGCACACCTATTCCGTCAACGCCACCGCTAAGGGGACTGCTATCCCGAAGCCCAGAATATATATTGGCAATGGCAGCATTAACTGTGGCTGCGTTTTCAAACAGGGCCTCTTCGGAAAGCAAGAAATCTGGATAATCCGGTTCCAGTGCCTTTTCGCAACTGGACAGCAGCGCCACCAAGAGCACCAAGAGCAATAGCCTTATTAGTTGGATGGGGGAGCGGGAATTGTATTTCTGTATAAAAGTTTTCATAATTGAAGTTTTAAAAGGTTACTGTTACGCCAGCGCCCAACCACCTTAGGGCAGGAATAAAGCCCAGCGTCTGTTCAGGGTCCTGGCCTTTGTATTCCGTAAGGGTGTATAGGTTTTGCCCCTGAAGGAAAACCTTGGCATTGGAGACGCTGTGGAGAAAATTTGGAATGTTATAGGCAAGGGAGATGTTTTTGAGCCTTAAATAGGTGGCATCACTAAAAGCGGCATCGCTCTGTCCCAAATTGTAGGCAGCCACTACCCGGTCAAAGCTGCCGCCAGTGGTATAGCCTTGGGTATCCGTTTGGTCTCCAGCAACGGTCCAGGCGTCCAAAACCCCTACGGGTTGATTCACCATAGCGCCGGGGGTGGTGCCCCAACGGTTACTATTCTGCGCTAACTGCTTGCTGAACTGGAAGAAGATATCCAACTCCAGATTGCCATAGGCAAGGGTATTGGAAAGCCCGCCATACCATTCAGGGGCGGTGTCTATGATTGCCTTTCTATCCTCTGGGGCGCTTATCTGTCCATCGCCATTATAGTCCTCAAAGGTATAGATACCCGTTTCGGGATCTACCCCCGTAAAATGCAGTACCCTTACAATGGTAATGGGCTGCCCCATTACATAGCTGTTAGCATAGGTGCTACTGTCAAGATTTGGAAATTCCAGCAGCTCGTTTTTTGGAAACGTAAAATTGAAGGAAGTGTTCCATTTCCAGTTGCCTGAATTGAGGTTTACGGTATTCAGCTCAAACTCCCAGCCCCTGTTTTCCACAAGGGCGTCAAGGTTGCCCAAGATGCCCGCAAAACCCGTAGTGCCCGGCAACGGGATTTCCACCAATTGGTTGGAGGATCGGTTGCGGTAATAATTTATGTTGGCTGTTATCCTGTTATCAAACACGCCCAGTTCCAATGCCAACTCAGCTTTTCGGTTTTCCTCCCATCCAAAGTTGGGGTTGTAGAGGGCGGTGGGGTACAGCCCAATGGTGCCGTTATAGGGAATCCCCGTACTGCCATAGGAGTTGTAATAACGGTAGTCGCCAATCTGGTCGTTGCCCGTACTGCCATAACTTCCTCTCAGCTTGCCGTAGGAAAGAAAGGGAAGAGCCTTCTTTACGCCCGCTTCTTCAGAAAAAAGCCAAGCCGCACCCACCGCCCCGAAATTGGCAAAGCGGTTGTTGGGACCAAAGCGGCTGGAGCCATCCCTACGGCCGGTAAGGTTTAGGATGTAGCGATTGTTATAGGTGTAATTAAGACGGCCAAAGATTGCCTGATATTTATATACAGACTCGGCATCGTTCATTACCTTAATGTAATTGGCCGCTGCTAGGTTCATGATCTGTGAGTTGGTGGCAAAGCCCTCGGCATACTGTGAAAAAATACGGGAAGTTTCTTGCTGTGCGGTATAGCCCAGCAACACATCCAATTTATGGTTCCCTTTTGAATACGTATAGTTCAATTGGGGCTCCACAATCCACGAACTTCTGGTACCGTCATTGGTATAAATGCCCGAGAAACTACTGTCAAAACCATATTGGGGAGGGTAAATGGTATGGGGGCTGGTACGGTATTCCGATAAGTTAGTATCCTGATATCCCAGGGTGGTACGGAGGGTGAGATTGTTCCATAACTTGATTTCCATGGCCCCATTTACCAGCAGGCTGTTTCTTTTGGATTGTAGGTCGCCCTGCAAAGATGCCAAGGGATTGTTGAAGGTGCCGTCCTCCCAATTCAGTGTGCCGTCCTCGTTATATAATTCTGGCGCATTGGGGGGTAGTATCAATGCCTGATAGCTTAAATCGGAACTCGGGAGCTGGTTGTTTTCATGGGCATAGGCCGTGGAGAGGGTTATTTTAAAACCATCGTTTGGCGAACTGTGGGACAGCTTGGCAAGGCCATTGGCGCGTTGGTAACGGTCGTCGGTGGGAAATACGGTGGTCTGGTTATGATAGCCGCCACTAAGGAAAAAGGAGGTGGATTTGCTACCCCCGGCCACCGAGGTCTGATATTCCCGTAAATAGGCCGTCCCGCCCAGCAGTTCCTCCTGCCAATCGGTATAGCGATTTTGGTCCCAAGTGCCGTTAATATCATAGGCATAGGGCGGGTATTCGGTAAAGCCGTCATTGCTAAAGGCCTGTTCCCGCATTTGCAGGTATTGTTCCGTATTTAGGAGTTCCTGCTTTTTTGCTATCTGCCCGAGACTACTCTTGGCAGTCACGGAATACTTTGTTGTGCCCGTCTGTTTCCTTTTGGTGGTTATCAGGATAACCCCATTGGCGCCTCGGGAGCCGTATATTGCCGTGGCATCGGCATCCTTTAGCACTTCTATACTCTCAATATCGGAAGGGCTCAAAAAACTGAAAGGACTGTAATCCGCTCCCGGAAGGATGGTGCCTGAAACGTTGGGTGTACCCATGCCATCGGCGCTAAAGGGAATGCCGTCTATAATATATAAGGGTTGGTTTCCTGCAGTAAGACTGTTCTTCCCCCGCAGCTGCACCTTAAACCCACTGCCGGCACTGCCCGAATTTTGGACAACCTGTAAGCCAGAAATCCTTCCTTGGAGTGCTGCAATGGGATTCTGAACTATTTGCCCCGCCATATCCTCTTGGGTAATACGCGAAATACTCCCAGTCTTTTCCTTATCGGAAACTTTGTAGTAGCCCGCATTAATAACCACCGCATCCAAGGCAGTAGCATCCGTCTGCATAACAACATTCATAATACTATTACTGCCCACTGCCACTTCTTGGGGCTTATACCCCAAATAGGTAACTACAAGAGTATCGTTTGCGGTTGCGGTTAGGGCATACCTGCCTTCCAGATCGCTAATGCTGCCACGGGAAGTGTTCTTTACCAATACGTTGACCCCGCTGAGTGGGCCATTGGTGTCGGTAATAATGCCACTAATGGTTTTTTGTGGCAGGTTCTGTGAAAAAGTAGGGGAGTTGTAGGTTAGGAAAAGGGCAAAAGATAGTGCATAGGCATAGCTTCGCCTGTACTTATTTTTCATAATTTCGCGTTGGTTTAATTGGTTACTATTTTAAACTACTGGCCTGCTCCGATGTGTTCGACTACTGGGAGTGGGCTTTTTTGGTCCCCCCGGCCCCCGAAGGGGGTGAGGAGCCTTTTTTTCGTGAGTCGTGAAGCGTGAGACGTTACATCCCCCTAGCCCCCTTCGAAGGGGGGATTGATTATGACTTCAATTCACAATTCGTACTTTTCATAAGCAATATCATTTATATTAAATATTACTCGCGAAGCTTCTGGGTGGAAGAAACAGTTGCCTTGAAAGAAAGTTGAAGGAAGAAATAGCGACCAAACCCCATACAAAAGGGCGCGGTGCTCAACCTATTGCATTAGAGGTACTGGTATACCTTGTGTACAGATAGGCAAGCGACTCACGCCCCGGGTCGTGAGCACTCTGCTTATCGTCTCGTACACGTTAAAAATTACCAGTTTTCTAATGCGAGATCCAAAGCGAATGCTTCTAATATTTTTCTGTTAGAAGAATCACAAATTTATATATGTGGTGCAATATAATAAAATAATTATACAATACAAATATGTATCGAATAAAAAACTAACTTATTCCAACTTTTACTAAATGGATTTGTATGGTAAAAAGTATATTGAAATATTAAATATTCAGATTGGCTGTATTTTAAAACTACACCGTTTGAGACAAGATTTATCACAGCAAGAAGTTGCCGTTGCAATTGATTCTAATTCAACTACAATAGGTAGAATTGAGAGAGCTGAAGTTGTTGGAGGATGGGATAAAATATATATGATATGTCATACTCTTAATATTGAGTATGATCATTTATTTATTCTCCTACCGCTAAAGAAATTATTAAGTCTAGTTGACGAAATTTACAGTCTCGATCAGAAATTAAGTAATGAAAAAAGAGAATATTATTTAAAATTAAAAGAAAGTATAAAGCTTAAATTTCAGGCTTTACAAAAATAGAATTGCTATAATTCTGTAAGTATCCAATATCTATCTAATAACTTTCCTTCTTCAAAAGCAATTAGGTTTGAAATTTTATTTTTCGAAACATTGTATTCTACCTCAACAAAGAATTTAAATAAACTATAGAGGACATATCGTATTTCTTCTTTTAAATAATAATTAATAAAATCTCCTTGTGTAAATACTAAATCGTATTGCTCCTGTTGAGCCAGATTCTTAAAGTCATGAAATGATAACTTCCTTTCCATTTTAAAATTATATTATACCAAATAACCACAAAAAGAAAACAATAATTCCAATTAACACAGCAATTAGAAGTGAAAATTTAAAATGTACTTGATAGAATTTTTCGTAGTTATCCACCTGCAACCAATTTAAAACTTTTCAGTTTATTTTTCCCAACCGCAAAGGGTTCTCCCCAGTTTCTTAGCTTCGCTTAACATTACCGAATAGGTATCTGTAGAACAACTTGAAAGACCCCTACAATCTTTTTTGTAATGATATTTCTTGCTTTGTGGACCTTTGCAGATATATACCTCAGAAACATCGTAAGAAAATGAGGTAAGTAATAGAAATACCAATCCCCCTAAAAATAAGATTTTACTTTTTTTCATTGCTTAAAATTTAAAAACTGGGGAGAATATTCAAATATAATAAATTGTTTATTAGTGTTCTACAAAATCTACTACGAAAAGAAGGGTTTAAAAATAAAAAGGTATATTTAATCTTCTCCCAGATTTAAAAGCCCATTCTTACGGTTTTCCGTAATGGGTGGGTTTATATTTATTTTATATTTGAAACAATATGCCCATACAAAAAGAATCTAATTATTCAGCCCCTGTTTTTTATCCAACTGAAGATTATTCGATTGTTAAATATCTTGATATATCAAAATTTCTGTCGCTTCTTCAAAAAGAACAAGTTTTCTTTTGTAGACTTGATAAATTTGAGGACAAACTTGAAGGATCGCTTCCAGAAGTTAACATAGGCTATTATAAAAAATGGTTCAAAGAAATTGCCGGACCAGCAGGAATGATGAAAAATGAAATTGATGAATATGTTAAAGATAGACTTGATTTCTCTGAAAAGTTTAAAAAATTAAACTGTATTTCCTGCTGGAATAAAAATATATCTGAATCTTATGCTTTATGGAAGATATACTCAGATATGAATCAAGGCATAATGATTAAATCATCAATTAATAGAATAATTGAATCCTTCGAAAATTCGAAAGAAATAATTCAAATCAGCGAGGTGAAATATATTGATCATTCTAAAGATTATATTCCCGCTGGTAACCTCAATTATCCTATAATACACAAAAATATCGCATATAGCTACGAACAGGAAGTCAGATTAATCCATAAAGTAGAAATGAAAAATGGATTAACTCACGATTGGGAAAGTGAGCCAAATGTAAACGGAAGATATATTAAAACAGATTTGGATAAATTGATTGATGAGATTGTCGTAAGTCCGTATTCCCCCAATTGGTTTTACGAAATAATTATGGATATAATGGATAAATACAATTTACATAAGATCATATCATACTCATCAATAAAATAGAAGAAAAAAATTCACGCTAACTATTTCACAATTTTGGGATGTTCAAATATAAAAAACACATTTGCCTTTTTGTATTATCGCATTATCTCAAAATGAAATAGATAGCGATTTTGTTTAACAAAAATCTTTATATTTGGTATTCTCCCCGGATTAAATTGCACGCTGTTACGGTTTTCCGTAATAAAGACATACAGGCTTGACTTATATTTGAAATTATAAAAAAATAGTTTCCCACATTTGCGGTATATCAGCAATAGAAATATCGTTTATACACATGTGGGCGGTAATATTAAAGCGACACCTAACAATAAGACAATTACGAAATGAAAATATATTTCTCCGATTTTTTCAACATATCACCAGACGACCTTGAAAACTATGGTGCATTTAATTTGTCTTTGATAAATGACCTTCCGCTTTTTATAGACCCTTTTTTACTATTTGGTAGTAAGAAACCGGAGTATCAGGTTTTACACAACGAAATTCTTGACTATTTGACTTTTTTAAAATCAAAATCCCAAGAAGGAATTAATGACTTGGCTCAAATTCGTAGTTGGTATATATTTTCAGAAGTTAAACAAAATTGGTTTGGTTACAGCAAAGTTGGAAATAGTGGAAGTGGACTTGGAGAGAAATTTGGCAGAGCAATGTCATCATCAATGCACATTGTTTTTGATGACTTAAGAAAAGAAAAAGTAACTCAAAGTTCGCATCTTGAAAAAGCGGGACTCTTTGAAATCGGTGTTGGAAAAGATAATATTAGTGACTTTACCACCAACTTGATTAAAAATTTCTTGCTGACATACACAGAAACTTTTGCCAAAAAATACATTGACACTACTCAATTGGAAGTTGTAATGGTTGATAAAGTTTACTTTGATTACGACCTTGAACGTTGGATGCCTAAAGAATTTACACTACCATACATTTTTGACGACTTTGTAATTCTTACACCAAGAGACATTCTGACAAAAGACGACAATTGGATAAATAGTAATGATTTAAGGGGAAACTTTACAAGAATATGCAATAGTATCCAAAATGACAGATTGCGAAACGAAATCTTTAACTATTTCCAAAAGAAACTACCAAAACCACCAAAGAACAAAAAGAATACACAGAGAGAAGTTACAAAAGCTATTCAATCAACTATCCGACAATTTCCTGAAATAATAAAATGGTATATCAAACAAAAAGAAGAAAATAAAGAAGGAGCAAAAAATATATCAAAGCAGAAAGTTCAAGAAGTTGAGTCGGTTTTTATTCATCAAATCAGTTCATTTGTTGAGACCTTACTTGAACAAACCAAATTTTATGAAATCAGTCCACAAAGTTCTTATGACCAAGCATTACAAAGAATATCTTTCTTAAAACAAGTAATTGAAACCAATGATGGATATAAACTTTTTTATATTGACGGTAAACCGATTAAAAGAGAAGATGATTTACAAATTATCTATCGACTTACTTGGTTTGCATCTGACTTTGACATTAACAGAGAAGTAAATAATGGTCGTGGGCCAGTGGACTACGCAATTTCAAAAGGTTCAAAAGATAAAACACTAATTGAATTTAAACTTGCTTCAAACTCAAAACTCAAGCATAACCTTGCAAAACAAGTTGAGGTTTATGAACAAGCAAATAACACAAAAAACTCTATTAAGGTAATTCTGTATTTTGAAAATTCTGAATTAAGGAAAGTAAATAAAATACTGAAAGAATTAAAAATTGAAAACAAGTCCGATATAATTCTCATTGACGCAGGTCGAAAAATATCAGCATCAAATGTTAAACAGTAGAATAAATACTACAGCCAACAGCTCCTACCCAAAAGTGGCGGTCAAGCTTTGTACATCTATCAAAGTTTCTACTTGGCTGACAGTGAAGTGCTTCGAAGCCGCCACCTTCGGATAGCTTCGACAAGTTAGGTGCAAGCCGCAAAAAAACCAGCTAAAAAATATGATTAGGATAATTGAAATAGAAAATATAAAAGGGATTGCACAAAGAACCCTTGACCTCGGAATTTATCCGAACAAACCTAGCTTATTAGTTGCACCAAATGGTTTTGGGAAAAGTTCATTAGCTACAGCATTCAATTCTATGAATAACAATCGTATTGTTCTTGCCGAAGATGATTTGCACGCTGAAAATGTTGCAAATCTACCACGAATAGCCATTGAATATAAGGATGTAAATGGAACAATATACAATTTAGAGGCAACGAATAATTCTAATACCATAAGCTCGCATTTTGATTACTTCGTGATAAATAACTTAACTAAACCGAAAGGAATTGGTTCACGCTTTGGTAATGCAACTGCAAGATTGGAAATAAAGGATGTTGTTTTAGTTGATAGAATTCCTGCAAATACTAAATTCAATTATTCTTATAGAAATAGTCAAGCTGCTTTCGGTAATTGTGGTAAAGTTCTTCCAAATGCAAATTCTGTTTTGACAAATTTGGTTTTAGTAGAAAAATTAAGTGAGAACTATCTCGCATTGCAGCGTGCTAATGGAAATAGAATACAACAAAGATTAAATCTCATAATCGACTCAATAAATGCCCAAGATTCAGCAGCAACAGCCAATGTTTTAAATAATTGGGTTTCTCTAAACTGTTTAGACGACTTAAAACAGATTGACTATTTAAACACAATTGGGAATTTAATTAATGAATTTGATATTGGTTACAATTGTGAAACTAAAAGTTATTTGGCTGCTATTCAAATAATTTCACTTTATAACAACGACCCAAATAATTTTAAAGCCGCTTGTGTTTTTAGTAATTACCATTTAGACAAGCACCGTTTTGACCAAACTCTTACAACTTTTAATTGTACTTGGAGAAATATTAGCACAAGTCAAACAGCTGGAAAATTAGTAGTGAAATTTCCACAAGCGACAGATATTTCAAACGGTCAAAGGGATATTTTGACCTTTATATCAATGCTATTTAGAGCTAAAAGACATTTAAAAAAAGGTGCAAATATTTTAATAATTGATGAAGTATTTGATTATTTAGATGATGCAAATCTAACAGCAGCTCAATATTACATTACTCAATTTATAAAAGATTTCAAGCTTGCCGACAAAAACATTTATCCTTTAATATTGACACATTTAAATCCTAATTATTTTAAAAATTTCACATTTAGTGATCAAAAGGTTTATTATCTAAACAAGTCAAATATTCAAGTTGCACGGGGAATAATCAACCTTTTGAGAAATAGAGAAGATTTGACTATCAAAGATGATGTGTCTAAATATTTACTTCATTACGACCCAGGAACAATTAACAAGCGGAATGAATTTAGAGCATTAAATATACCTGAACTTTGGGGAGAAAATGACAATTTTAAAAATCACTTAAACAATGAAGTACAAAACTATTTATCTGACCAACCTTACGACCCCTTTGCTGTATGTGGTGGTTTAAGAATAAGAATAGAAGAAATTGCTTATAACAAACTTCAAAGTCCTCATGCGAGAACTGCCTATCTGAATACTCATAAAACTAGAAGTAAATTGGAAAAAGCAGAAGAAATTGGTTTTACCTCACCAGAATCTCACTATTTATTAGGAATTATATATAATGAAGGAATGCACTGGAAGTTGAACCAAGATAATGTTTCCCCAATCGCATCAAAATTGGAAAACCTTACAATCAAAAAATTAATTGCGGATGTGTTCGTTTAAGAGAAATATGGAGAAAAGCCAGCACCTAAAAATGTTAGCCGTTGCACAAACCCGTAATTTTCAAAACCCAAATCCACATAGGCCGATTTAAACAGCTTTGTTTTTTGGGTACCTTCTAAAATGATATAGATAGCGGTTCTATTAACAAAAAATTTTATATTTGGTGTTCTCCCCGGTTAGAATGCAGTCTGTTGCGGTTTTCTGTATGTGTGGGTTTGCGTTTGTGGTGGCCTCGATACACTTCGACAAGCTCAGCACAGGCATTTTTAAGCTCCGCTTCGCTTCATAAAAAGCACTCGGTCACCGTGGTGATTTTTGCTTTTCTAGTATAGTGATTATAAAATAGTTTTTTTTGCTCTTAGCTTATAGCTTAAGGCCTACGGCATACTGCAAAAAGAGTTATATTTGGTTTTCTCCCTGGTTAATTAAGTCCCCATTACGGTTTTCCGTAATTGAAGGATTTAATTTGTTTTTACATTTGAAATTATAAACCTGAATGCTTATTCAATGAATATGCATAAGAGGTTATGTAGAATTTAAAGAAGATAATAACCATTTATTAACTTAACCAATAAGAAAATTATGGAAACAAACGAACAGCATCAAGAAAAAATGTTTTATCAAGATAGTACTGTAACCGTTACTCAATCACGATATATTGCAGGTAGTAAAACCTATGCTATGCGAAACATTTCGTCTGTATCTTTATTTAAAATTGATAAAAGTCGGACTGGTGCAATTTTATTATTAATTGTTGGCATTCTATTGTTATTTTTTGAGGGAATAAGGGTGGTAGGTGTAATTTTAGCTATCCTTGGAGGCATTTGGCTTTTCTCAATAAAAGATGAATATTCTGTTAGGATTAGTACTAATGCTGGAGAAGCGAATAGTCTAGTTTCTAAAGACCAAGCGTATATTCAAAAAGTGGTAAATGCTCTTAACGATGCTATAATCCATAGAGGTTGAATTTAGTATTTAATTTGAATCTCTCGCCGATTAAAATGTAGACTGTTACGGTTTTCCGTAATTGGTGGGTTTAAGTTTGATTTATATTTGGAAGCAATAGAAGGAAAATTTTTAATAACTTGTTTTTAGTCAAGTCTATCAGAGTTATAAATCTATAAGGTTGGGAGTATAAATAAGTTATAAACGATTATGAAAAAATCTAGTGACAGTCCGTTAACATCATCTGAATTACAAAAAAAGTTTGCTGAATTGGATAAAGGAAAAGAGAACCTTAATGAATTTGTTATACCAAATGATAGGATTTACGTCGATTCAAAAGGCGCAAAAAATTTTGTTGTATCTCAAAATAATTCTATAAAAATTGAGAAACCTGAGTTTGATAGCATAGAAACTCATTTTCGTGATATTGAAAGTTCTTTGATTCAGAAAATTCTTGAATTTAAAGATGACTTAATCGTGGGATGTGTTGCTTGGTTAACTTCATACAAAATACTAGACGCACTAGCCAAATGCAATAATGTGCAAATCATTGTTCAAAAGGAAGATTTCTTAAGACCTGATATTAATCAAAAACATAAGTCGAAATTCAAAAATGAGTTACAAAAGAAATATGGACTTATTAATTGTGATATCCCAAGGTCTTGGTTCAAAGAGCCAATGGGAGAATTAAGTGTTTGTGCGGATCCAACAGTTGATGGTGTTAGATGTGTCGGGAATCACAATTCCGATAAAAAACCTGCTTTCCCGCGAATGCATAATAAATTTTTAGTTTTTTGTAGAATAAATGTAAGTGAAGATTATGAAAAATTTAGTTATAAAGCGGTATCAGCTTGGACAGGTTCATTTAACCTGACATATAATGCAACATATTCATTAGAAAATGCTATATCGTTTAATGACAATAGTGGGACAAATAAATTAATAAACGGTTATTTAAAGGAGCATCATCAGATTTTTTGTATTTCGGAGAAACTTAATTGGAAAAAAGACTGGATAGTGCCAGAATTTAGGATTGGGACGTAAAATAACTGTTTACAGCACGGATAACCGTTGCACGCCCCATAATTTTTAAAACCGAACCAATATAAGTCGCTTAAGTCGGCTTTTTTTTTGTTATGTTTAGATAGCTTTTCTATTTAGCAAAAATCTTTATATTTGATATTCTCCCCCTTTGGCCACCGAAGCTTTATGCGTAGGTGGGATGTTAAAATTGAGGGTGTTACGGTTTTCCGTAAAAGCATTTGTATTAAAGGGTTTATATTTAAAAGTTTTATTGCTGGCTTTTATAGAATCAAAAATGGTAGTACTTCTAATATGAATTTGATTTGAATAACAAGAATAAAAGATTTTAATTTATATATCCTACGCTATGAAAACGAATTTCTCTTCTCTTATTAAAAAAGTTTTCCTTAGTTCCATTGCGGGTATTTTGGCAAATAATTCATCAGCTGCCGCACCCAATTTTGATAGTATTTCCCTGAAAAGTGAGGATAAGGAACAATCTCGATTAAAATTTTATGATTTAACCCCAAAACTTATATTGAAGCAAAATAAGAATTCAGAACTCATGGTTATGGCCCACCGAAGCCACCGCTCTCATTCATCACATCGTTCGCACTATTCTAGCACTTCTGGTAGCACTTCTCGTAGTTCCAGTTCGAGTTCACGAAGTTCCAGTTCTAATTCTAGTTCTAGCAATAATTCTAATTCATCAAATAATTCAACCCCTTCCAATTTTTATAATTCAAATACTTCTAAATCAACTTCTGGTATAAGTGTCGCTACATTGTCTCTAGGAGATCGAAATCTAAAACTTGGAATGTCCGGAAGCGATGTAACTCAACTCATTAATATATTGATTAAGAAAGGTTATTTAAAATTGGAAAATGGCGAAACAACTGTAAGTGGAACTTATACCTATGATGAAACTATTGAGGCTGTTGTAAAGAAATTTCAAAAGGACAATGGCCTAGAGAACGATGGCGAATGTGGACCCACAACAACATATTATTTAAAGAATTAAAATGGTTGTAAATAAATTAGACAATAGAAACTTTGAGTTATCCATTAACAGCTTGTTGTATAATGAATCAGTTATCCATAAATGTTTCTATTGGTATTGCGATAAATTTTCTTTCGATATTAAAATCCAAAAAGATCTTTTTGTAGTGTCTATTACTAATTTTCCTGAGCACCTTAATTTTGATGAGATTTTAATTGCCATAAAGAAGGATTTAATCGACTTTAAAACTCGGGATATTATTGCAAACGACACAGCTAATATTCGAGCATTATTAATTGCAAAAGCTTTTGCTCATAGTGATGAATTCGATGAAGCACCGCCCGGTTTAATAGATGATCCCGTTGGGTTTAAACTCTCTGACTTTTAGCTTTTGCGATGGAAAATATAACTACAGCCAAGGAATTCAGAAAATTTAAATCTTTTGATTACTATAAAAATGAAAGGGAAACATATTATTTATTACCCTTTCGCTTTCACCAAATAAATTCAGAGAAAGAAGTAATTGTAAATGAGGTGGGGGATTTCATTCTGGTGCCAGTTGGGACGGCAGGACGAATAGCAACAAAAGAAATAAAATGGGAAGAAGACATATATGCTGATCTGGTAGCTAATTTTTTCATTTCTGAAAAACCGATTCCCGATTTAATTGATGTTCTGGCAACGAGATATCGAACTAAAAAATCTTTTCTTGATGAATTTACCGCACTTCATATTTTTGTGATTTCTCTTCGGTGCAATCATTCTTGCCATTATTGCCAAGTTTCACGTGTATCAGAGAAAAGGGATGAGTTTGATATGTCTCTGGAAAATTTAAAAGCCGGAATTCATCATATGTTTTCCACGCCATCCACTTCAATAACTATGGAATTTCAGGGAGGAGAACCCCTTTTGGCTTTTGAAAAAGTTAAATTTGGAATTGAGTATGCCCTTAAGCTAAATGAACGTTATTCTAAAAATATTTCATTTGTTATATGCACCAATGCCACAGTTTTTTCTGAAGAAATATTACAGTTCTGTCTTAAGTATGATGTAATTATTTCTACTTCGCTGGATGGACCCGAGTTTCTCCATAATGCCAATAGACCGAAGACGGGAACAAAGAGTTATGAACTGGTTATAGATGGTATTAATAAAGCAAGAATGGTTTTAGGTGCAGACAAAGTATCTGCATTAATGACTACCACATCATTAAGCCTGGACTATCCAATAGAGATTATCAATAATTATATTGAGAATGGTTTCAACAGCATATTTTTAAGACCAATAAGTCCTTATGGTTTTGCACTAAAAAACAAACAAAAGAATACTTACCATACCAAGAAGTATTTAGAATTCTACAAAAAAGGGTTAGAATACATCATACAACTTAATAAAAACGGACAATTTTTAGTTGAAGATTACACCACGATTATTCTCAAAAAGATATTAACGCCATTCCCTGTAGGTTATGTAGATCTTCAGTCACCCGCAGGTATGATAAATAATGTAGTGGTATTTAATTACGATGGCCGTGTGTATGCTACAGATGAATCGCGCATGCTTGCGGAGAATAATGATTTTACATTTCAACTTGGGCATGTTAACGACACCTATCAGTCCCTTTTTTACGGGAAGAAAGCGAAATACTTTTCAAAGTTTTGGGCGAATGAGACGCTTGCCGGTTGTGCCGATTGTGGTTTACAGGTGTATTGCGGTGCCGACCCTGTGTTTCATTATGCATCACAGGGAGATTTGGAAGGATTTAGACCTACTTCAGATTTTTGTATAAAGAATATGGAAATTATCCGCCATATTTTTGATCTAATTGATAAAGATGGGAAAAATGTACTTCCCATATTTAATTCCTGGGTAAACAATCGTCCTTTGAACTAATTCTTATGATTCAACTAAAAGCAAGAGGCGTACCCGTAAATATCTTCCAAGCTACTTTAGCAATTGTTACTGGCAAGGAAAAGGGACAAGGAACAACAGCTTATGCAAGTCAAGAAAATGGAGATATTTTATTGACTACTGATATTTCTCGAAATGTCTCTCAAAGGATGGTCACGAATATTCCTTCTCTCGACCACTTGGAAGACGGCGATATTATATATATTACTACAAATGGCACTATAAATACGCTTTTTAGGACAAGTTCACCCCACAATTCATTATTTATTACGGATAGATGCAATAGTAATTGTTTAATGTGTTCACAGCCTCCAAGAAATTCGGATGACTTGGACCATTTTTTCAAAATTAATTCTGGTCTTATATCATTGATTCCAAAAAGTACTTCCGAACTGGGAATAACTGGAGGGGAACCCACTTTATTGGGAAGGCGATTTATTAGCTTGCTACAACAGATTACGCTTGAATTGCCTGAAACGGATATTCACATACTAACTAACGGGCGAAGTTTTGCTTGGAAACAAATACCACAATCTCTAAGTCAAGTAAATAACCACAGAATTGTTTATGGAATTCCTCTCTACTCAGATTTTTACCAGTTACATGATTATATAGTACAGTCAAAAGACGCTTTTAATCAAACAGTTTTGGGGTTTCATAATATGGCGAGAAACAATTTGAGACTGGAAATAAGAATTGTTCTGCATCAACAATCCTATAAACGTCTGCCAGATCTTGCCAAATTCATTTATAGAAACTTACCGTTTGTAGAACATATCGCATTTATGGGCTTGGAATATACAGGATATACTATTAAAAATAATGAACTACTTTGGATAGAGCCCCGGGAGTATGAAAATGAATTGGAGGAGGCAGTATTGTTTCTCGATAGTATGGATATGACGGTATCCATTTACAATTTGCCACTTTGTCTATTGAAGCGATCCCTGTGGAAATTTACACGAAAATCCATATCAGATTGGAAACAAAAATATTTGGATGAATGCGCGGACTGCATTTTATTGGACCAATGTGGAGGATTATTCGATACGTCCAAAAGGCATAGTCGCTATATTAAGGCCATACACTAAAGAAATTTAAGGTATAAATTAGTATGCAAATAAATACCCTTATTAAAACTACGAAAAGAATCAATTTGTTATTGTTGGTTCTATTGCTGATTAACCCTGTTATTATATATCTCTTAGTTAATAGTATTTGGCTTAGCTTTTTATTGCCGTTTGTCCTTATCGTGTGCTCTATTCTTTTGGCGGAAAGCCATAAATTAAAGTCTTTATATATAGTATGGTTTAACGTTTTATTGGTGACTTCCTTCTTTTTACACGCTGAGGCTGTTTTTACTTATAGATTTCCAGAATACATTATTGAAGATCTATATTCTTTAAAGAAAAATTATTATTTCAATCAGCCATATTTAAATAAGACGTTCCAAGATAAAGAGTATTTAGTCCAATACAAAACAAATGCGCAGGGATTTAGAATTGGTCTTGAGGATGATCCCGATGTAACCGTCGAAAATGCCGATTGGCTCTTTATTGGTGACTCCTACACACAAGGCGCTCAAGTAGAATACGAAGAACTTTACACCAGCAGATTAAATGAAAATTATCCGGATAAAATAATTATTAATGCCGGGATTAGTGGTTTGGGAATTGTTGATGAGTATTATTATTACATTTCTGAGGGCAAAAATTTGAAAGCCAATAAGGTCTTTCTTCAAATCTGTAACTTTAATGATTTCATGCATGTAAGTAAAAGATCCAGTGGGTTTTCTGATTATTTGATGCATTACTCCAATTTCGCCCGGTATCTGTTGTACGGATTTAAATATGCTAATCCCGCTGAACTTCCGCTGGGTCGATGGACTGAGCCTTTTTATCCCGATGAAAAATCAAATAGAAAATATAATATTTTTTATAAAGAAACTTCAGATGAAAAAGAAAGGGATATAGCCAATTTTGAGATATATCTTAAAAAATTTGCCGAAGCAGTGAGAGCCAATGGAGCAGAGTTAATTATAATTCAAATTCCCACGAAAGAACAAATTCATTTTAAATATTTAAATGAGGTAGTGGATAATTTTCATATTGACATTAAGAAGCTCGATATGCATTTGCCTAATAATTTATTGGCAAATATGTGTGCGACTAATGCCATTAACCATATTGATTTGTTAGAGGAATTTTCAAACAACGATCAATCCCTATTTTTCGACTTTGATGAGCATTTAAATATTTTGGGGCATATACAAATTGCAGAAAGTATAGCGAAAGCTATCCCAGAGAATGAGAAAAAAAGTAAGCCTGAAATTCTGAGTAGGTTAAATATAGGTGATAGATATCCGGTTTTCTCAAGGGAAGACGGTAATATATTGACTTTTCAATCATGGAGAGACGGCAATATGGAATTATTTGTATCTGATAGTCTATTGAAAGAAATGAAAAGATTGACATGGAACAAAATTGATGAGATTCATCCTTGGCCATCACCAGACGGAAATATGATTGTTTTTACTGAAGGCGATCAGTCCCTCAATAGAACAAAAGTGGCCCTTATGGATATAAATGGCCGAGAAAGATTATATCTAACATCAGAAAAGAACACCTATGGAGCTATTCCTTCCTTTGATTGGAGCGGAAATAAAATAGCTTATGCAGAATGGCTGGACATTGATAATAAATTGACAAACCCCTATCTTGTTATTTATGATCTTTCTACTAAGGAAAAAACACAAATTACTTCTGACAAATTTGAAAGCTGGAGACCCATATTTTCACCTGATAATGAAAGGGTGTACTATATAGCGAAAAACAAAAGCAACGTGTTTGATATTTATGAATATTCCATTTCAAATGAAACAACTAGGAATCTAACGCAATCCAATTATGATGAATGGGATCCAGCAGTATCAAAGGATGGAAAAAGACTTGTATACGCAGGGAAAAAAAATGGTAACTGGGACCTTTTTATGATTGATCTTGATTCAGGAAAGAAAATTCAATTAACCGATAGTAAAGGAGACGAATGGGATCCCAGCTTCTCAAATGATGGAGTTTATTTGTACTATGCTGCGATTTATGGCTTAAGAAATGGAATTTTTCGTATCCCAATAAATTAGAATCAGATGCCGTTCAACTCTCTGATATTTATTGGGTTCTTTACATTCTTTGTAATAGTATATTATTCAGTAGGGACTACGAATAGAAAAAATATTATTGCATTGGCGGGGAGTTATATATTCTATGCATATGCAGGAATTTCGAGTATTCTATATTTATTGCTTATTACAATTATAACTTATAGTACAGTTCGAGCACTTAAAAAAAATAAAGTAAATAAAGCTTTCTTTCCAGTTTCAATTATCAGCATTATTCTTTTACTTATATCTTCTAAATATTTAAATGATATAATTTTACAAATTGTTAATATAGACCGGGCTAATTTTTATTCTGATTCTTTACTATTTACAGTTGGCATTTCCTTTTACTCGTTACAGGCAATAAGTTTAATAGTGGAGGTTGCCAAGAACAGATATTCAGACCATTTTACCTTTAGAAAAACAGCCTTATTTATAAGCTTTTTTCCTCAATCTTTGGCTGGCCCCATCCATCGTCCCCAAGAGCTAATGCCACAATTCCTTAAACCCAAACAATTTAACGCGGAAAATATAGTCGTTGGTTTAAAAACCTTATTATTTGGTTTTTTCATAAAGCTTATAGTGGCTGATAAAATTGCTTTAGTAATATTGCCTGTGTTTGAGAAATGGATAGAAGCAGATGGGGTAAGCTTAATTATTGCAATATTGTTTTATTCCCTACAGATCTACTTTGATTTTTGGGGTTATTCACTTATTGCTATTGGTTTAGGAAGAATACTTGGATTCAATATTAAAATCAATTTTAATCATCCTTATGCAGCAACATCATTTAAAGAGTTTTGGCATAGATGGCATATTTCTTTATCCGAATGGATGCGCGATTATATTTACATACCTCTTGGTGGAAGGGAGAAAGGCTATGGATATTTCCTTATAGCCGTGTTAGTGACCTTTCTTATAAGCGGAATTTGGCATGGACTAACATTTAATTTTATTTTATGGGGCATTTTACATGCCATACTTTACCTTCTAGAAGACATTAAAAGGAGGTATACAAAAAATATTTTTTTATCGGATATTATTCTTTTCCGGCTCGCCAAACAAGTTTTTTTCTTTGTTTTAATTTCATTTACTTGGTTACTTTTTCGAACGGAAAATATAAATGACTTATTCGGAATTATAGGTAAAATTTTTATTCATATGGAAAGCTGGTCATTTGAAACTAGTAATACTTATTATTTGACTGATGTTAATATATATTACATTCTGATTGCGCTGCTTACCTTTTCGCTATCACATACTAAATTTGTAGAAAGAAAAATAAATAATATTCCAACCCTTCGATGGCAACGGGTAACTGATTCTGTATTTATATGTTTTTGCTTGATTTCGATAATTCTATTAGGAGATATTGGAAGCCAGGAATTTTTATATTTTAAATTTTAGCTTTGTATTAGATGAAAAATATTCTTGGAATTTCTGCCTTTTATCACGATTCAGCGGCATGCATTATAATTAGCGGGGAAATAGTCGCCTGTGCCCAAGAAGAGCGATTCAATAGATGTAAAAATACTTCCGAATTTCCTGAAAATGCCATCAAATATTGTTTGGAAGAAGCTGGTTTAGTTTTAAATGACCTAGACGCAGTAGTTTTTTATGACAAACCTTTTTTAAAATTTGAACGATTATTACAAACATATTATTCTTTTGCACCCAAAGGACTTTCTTCTTTTCTGAAATCAATTCCCATCTGGTTGGATGAAAAATTATTTTTAAAAAACAAGATTCGCAAGGGTTTGAAAAAAATAGACAATTACGATAGCAAAAAGATGACCTTGCTTTTTTCGGGACACCATCTCTCACATGCCGCAAGTTCCTTTTATCCTTCACCTTTTAAGACAGCTGCTATTCTTACTATAGATGGGGTAGGGGAATGGAGTACTTCTACAATGTCAATAGGATCAGAAAATAAAATTAAAGTTATTAAGGAAATGCACTTCCCACACTCTGTAGGTTTATTGTATAGTGCATTTACTTACTATCTCGGCTTCAAGGTCAATTCTGATGAATACAAAATAATGGGACTTGCCCCTTTTGGTGATATTTCAAGTAACACCACACAAGATTATATTTCAAAAATCAAATCTGAAATAGTGTCAATTAAAAATGATGGTTCTATTTGGTTGAATCAGGATTATTTTGAATACACCACGGGATTGAAGATGATAAAAATACGGAAGTGGGAAAGATTGTTTGATCTAAACAAAAGATCCCAGGGAACTACACTCAATCAACAACATTGCAATATTGCTCTAGCCATTCAACAAGTTACGGAAGAGATTGTAATCAAAATGGCTATTGAAATTAAAAAACTAACCCAACTCGACAATCTATGTTTGGCCGGTGGTGTTGCCCTTAATTGTAAAATAAATACAAAGCTCCTCGAACTGGATATTTTTAAAGAAATATATATTCAACCTGCAGCAGGTGATGCTGGGGGCGCTTTGGGTGCTGCCCTTGCCGTTTTTTATATGTATTATAATAATGCCAGAAATCTTAATATTGAGGAAGACCCTATGAAGGGAACTTATCTGGGGCCAAAATTTGGTGATAAGGATATCATGAAACTTAATCGAGCCGAAAAAACTGTTTTTAAACGGTACGATGATGTTACGGTTTTAATTAAACAAATTGCTCTGGAAATTAGTAAGGGTAAAATTGTTGGTTGGTATCAAGCTAGAATGGAATTTGGGCCACGTGCCTTGGGAAATAGAAGTATTTTGGCCGATCCCCGTCATCCTCAAATGCAAAAGATGGTGAATGAAAAAGTTAAATTTCGAGAAGGATTTAGGCCATTTGCACCTTCTGTGGTCTATGAAGAAGCGACACAATATTTTCAACTTAAAGAGGAATCACCGTATATGCTATTTGCGCCCAAAATAAAAAGTAATTTACGAAATGAATTACCAGAAAACTTTGCTTCTCTTTCAATGCAGGAACGACTTGAGTATCAAAAAAGTCAATTACCCGCGATTACGCACTTAGATTTTAGCTCAAGAGTGCAAACGGTGACTAAGCAATCCAATCCTAACTTTTGGGCTCTTCTTATGGAATTTAAAAATATTACCGGCTACCCGATTTTGCTAAATACAAGCTTTAATGTACGAGATGAGCCTATTGTTTGTACGCCCTCGGATGCCTACAATTGCTTTATGGAAACTGATATTGATTTGCTCGTAATTAATAATTACCTTTATTTTAAAACCGAACAGGTTAAAAGCTAACTATGTACTTATTGAGCAATTTAAATTATTTATAATGGAATTTGCGAAGGATATGTTTTTGTTTATTAAAGAGAGAAAAAAATATTGGTTGGTTCCTTTAATAATTGTTTTGCTCATATTAGGGGTATTAATTGTATTTGGCGGAAATAGTGCTTTTGCTCCATACATTTATTCATTATTTTAAATGAGAGTTAATAACTACAGGAACCCTCTTGAAGCAGTTGTAGCGGTTATCATTTTGATTCTCCTCATCTATTTTAATGTTAGATGGAATTGGTTAATAATAGCGGTTATTGGGATTGGAGTATTGAGTATAACTTTTAAAGACATTGCCAAAGGAATTGATTTTTTATGGTTCAAAATAGTTTGGCTTTTGGGGAAAATTATACCAAATATAGTTTTAACTATTGTATTCTATTTATTGCTTACTCCTTTGGCATTATTATCTAGAATATTCAGTAAGAATAATCCGTTAAAATTAAAGAATCAATATGATAGCCTATTTGTAAGAAATAATGAACAAATTGATAAATCCTACTTTGAAAAACTTTGGTAAATTTTGATAAACAATAGGAAGGAACAATATATGTTCTTTTATTAATACCTTCCCTTTTTCTGAAATTATCACATATTCCCTCGGTAGTATATTTAATAAAGCGCACTTTTGGAAGCGTGCTATTTTATTGTTGAATTTGGAAATCCCTTACCTGGCTTTTGAAACCGAGGAAATATATTATTTTTGGTATTCTCCCCGGTTAATTAAGTTCCCATTACGGTTTTCCGTAATAAATTAATGATGTATTGACATACATTTGAATATATAAAAAACTAATTGCGCAAATATACGATATATGTACAATAGGCAGGTAATTTATACACATATTGACATCATTATAAAAACATCAAGAATAAAATATGGACTTTTACAGGAAAACAACTTTAGGACTTTTTGATAGCTCACAAAAATCATTTGAAATACCCGTATATCAAAGAGCTTACTCTTGGGAAAAAGAACAGTGGCAAACTTTTCTTAACGACTTATTGGAACAAATTGAAGGAGAGAATAACTATTTCTATGGAAATATCCTTTTAGAAACTGTCAAGAAAGATGTTAAGTATGAAATTATTGATGGACAACAGAGATTAACTACTTTGACCATTTTCATACGCTCAATTCTGAACGTTTTGAAAAAGCGAGAAAAAGAACTCGAAGATTTTGACTTTCAAACTAAAGAAAACATATTTCTTAAAAACGGTGGCAATATAAAATTACGTCCAGTCGAATATGATAGGGCTTGCTTTGATTCATTAATTATTGACAATCAAAAGAAATTTGAAACAAATACACCTTCGCAAGTAAGAATAAAAGAGGCAAGAATATTTTTTGTCACGGAATTGGAAAAGTTGAATACTGATATTTTGCTACGAGTTCTTACAAAAATTGAAACGACTGATCTAACAATTATCGAACTAGAGGGAAAAAAGGATTCTGCGTTAATGTTTGAATTGGAGAATAACAGAGGTAAAGATTTGACAAATATGGAAAAAATCAAATCTTACTTTATGTATCAAATGTACGTATACAGTGACCCTGATCAAACAGAATCAAATATTGAAAATGTATCAAATATTTTCAAGCTGATTTATTTAATAATCAATGATTTTAAAAAACTTAACGAAGATAGCGTTCTAATCTATCACAATAACGCTTATATCAAAGGCTATAATTACAGGACATTAGAAGATGTTAAAGAAGTTTTTAAGAAATCAGAAGACAAGATAGTTTGGATTAAAAAATACATTTCTGAGCTCCATACTTCCTTCTCGAATATGAAAAAGTTTGAAAACTCAGATAATTTTTATGCAAAAAAACTTTCTAAAATAAATGCCCCTGCCTTTATCTACCCTTTTGTAATCAGAGGCTATAAATACTTCGGGGACGATAGCTCGAAACTGAACACGCTGTTTAACATACTTGAAGTTTTAACCTTTCGCGCAAGATTGATAAATAGCAGAGCCAACATTCAAGAGCGTTTAAATTCAATACTTCTCAATTTTAAAGGAGATTTAATAAACCTAAAAAAAGAGATTAAAAGCAAATTGAATGAATCTTGGTATTGGAGCGACACAAACACAAAAAACTATCTAAATGGTGGAATGTATGGAAATAAGGTTTTGAACTATTTGCTTTGGGAGTATGAAAATTCAATTCAGAATAAAGGATATAGTATCAAAAACTTTAGCTTAGATAATGAACAAATAGAGCATATTTCACCGCAAACTCCAACAGACGGAGAGCCAATAGCAACAGGCTACGACCTGAATGAAGACCGTGAATATTCTGAAGATTTTGTTTCTAAGCATTTAAATAGCTTAGGAAATCTAATGTTAATCTCAGGCTCACATAATGCTTCAATTGGAAATAAGGCATTTAAAAATAAACTCAACTCATACAAAGAGAATCCTCTTTTAAATCAACAAGTAGAGATTAAAGATTTTTCAAATTCTGAGAATGAAGCAGTTTTTTGGAAAGCAGAGTCAATCGAAAAACGACATAAGAAAATAGTTGACTTTGCAATTCAGAGATGGAGTTTTGAGAAAATCGAAACAAAATATTTAGAAACTGAATTAATTGAGGATAAAAATAAATAACAAAATGCCAGCAAAGATGGTAGCTGTTGTAGAACCCCATAATTTATAAAACCCCAACTCATATAAGCCGCTTTGAGCGGCTTTGTTTATTAAGTATCTTCTAAAATGAAATAGATAGCGGTTGTATTAAGTAAAAAACTTTATATTTAGTATTCTCCTCTGTTAAATTGCAGGGTGTTCCGGGTTTTCGTACGTGTGTGTTTGCGTTTGTGGTGATTTTTGCTTTTCTAGTATAGTGATTATAAAATAGGGTTTTTGGACCTAAGCTTATAGCTTAAGGCCTACGGCATACTGCAAAAAGAGGTATATTTGGTATTCTCCCCGGTTAAATTACGACCCTTTATGGTGTTTCCGTAATAGGAGGGGCGATAGTTTAATTTTCTAAGGGAGCTTGATGTATAGTACAGATATTAAAAGTGGGAGCTCAAGCCAGTGGCTCTGATCTGCTTTATGTAATCCTCCGATTCATAATACTCTATGAGTTCATCGGCCTTATTGAGTTCATCTTTCAATTCATAAATCTCTTGAATCATTGCACCATCTTTTTCTCTATCAGGGTAAAAAATGCGATCTCCATGTTTAGAAAATATTTCTTTTTCTGATTTTGGTTTTTCTAGACCATTTACATAAAAGTCAGGTGGAGGGGGAGCGGAAAAATAAATTGATAATACCAAAGTTAGTATAGCGATACCTATTGCAACTATAGATGCTCTTTGTGCATTTTTGGCCTGTTGCCTGGTTTCTTTGAGTACTAAATAGTCAAGATATTGTTTTACAGCTTTCCCTTTTAAAAAGTAAGTTTTATTCGAAAAATCCCTATAGACTTGTAAATTTTCTTTATCTCCTTGATTCTCTATTAGTACGTTGTAATATCTTTTCATCATTTCAGAGCCTTGAATAGGCATTAAGGGGGCATCAAAATTTTTTATAAACCATTTTATAAAGGTATATTCTCTTAGTCCTTCTATGGGACCTGATGTTTTTAACTGTAATATTTTTTTTAATCGTTCATAAGTAATACCCTCATGGTGGTAGTAACCTATCTCCATTGCCTGAATGTAGATATTTGTTTCCATTTGAAATTTATTTTGCAATTCTAAAATAATCAAAATATAGGAGAGCGTTGTTTGATTACTTACTTATAAATCCCTTTTGACAAAAATTGACCTGCTTTTATAAAACAAGTATGTTTTTTACTGTATTTGCAATGTCATTTATATCCTATATAAAATAGAGAAAATCATTATATTTGATATTCTCCCCAATTTAAAATAAAACCTGTTATGGATTTCCGTAAATAGTCTTATACACTTCTAATTACATTTGAAAATATGAAAGTTTAATTATCTATAAGATGAAAAGAAAGCTTGTCATCACCTTGTTTTTTATTTCAATCATTCAATTGGGATACAGTCAAGATTTTGAAATCATAAGAGAATCGAAAAAATTGATTGATAGTAGAGATATTTATCTCAATGGTGGTATGCGTGCGGGGTTTGGTGGAAAATCCCGCACCTCCATTAAGATCGATTTACCACCCAATACTGTGGAGTGGTATTATAGTTTCACCACGACCGAGGGAGAAAATGGTACGGCAAATCTTAACTTGGCTATGCAACTATCCCGTATGTTGGTAGATCCCAGTGGTCTTTCTTCAATAGCAACTTCTAGAATCAAGGTGCCAGAAGGAGTAGCTGCGGCAGACATTTATCTGCTTGATCAAAAAAATATGCATTTATTTCTTCAAAAGGTAGATTTAAATAATGGCACTTTTCTTCACTATCCAGAAGGAATGGTGCAAAACACAAAACAGGCTATTGTAAAAGTGGATGATATTAAAAGTGGAACGTGGTACTTGGGTGTAAAGAATCCAAGCGCTATGAATGGCATTCATATTAATATTGAAGTTGTTGCAATTACCGAAACCAGAAAGCCCATTGCCAAAACAGAAAAACAGCAAAAGGCAGAATTATATGGCGGGTTGGCGAAAACGCAATTTGAAAACGAAGCATACGATATATGTGTTGAATATTGTGATAAAGCAATATCTGAATATGAATTGGGGAGTGTTTTGGCTACTAAAGGCCTTGCCCAACTGATGCTTGGTAAGGAAATAGAGGGTACAGAAACTTATATTAATGCAATAACGCTTGTTAAAAAACAACCGAATCCAAACCGTATTTTTAGGGAAATGATTCACGATATAGATAAGGCCATTAAAACAAATCCTGATCTAAAAGGGGCAGTTGAAATTAAAAAATTGATTACCGCCCAACTATAAATATTTTTTAAAATATAGGCCTCTTAGAAACCGAGACCTATTTGTTCGTACACACCCTTTTAAACGACTAATCTTTGGGCTTATGCTTATGGGGTTTTAATCCCGGGTGTTTTGGCTTTGTCTCTGGTGTAACACGTCTTCGCCTATCTGGAGTTCCGTCTTCTTTTTTGGGTTTCGGGCCTGGTTTAATTGCTTTAATTTTTTCCATCTTGTTAAATTTTATATCACTAGGAATAAAATTACCATAGATAATAATAGGATACTTACGGAAAACCGTAAGGAAAGCTAAAATCTATAGGATAATTTAGTGGTATTAATAATTTAAATTTAATATTATGGCAGTAAAACACACGCCCACGGGCGAAGTTCACAGTGGTTCCAAAGGTGAATACACTGGATGTGGAACAAATACAAATACTCATCCGGACCATTGGTTAAACACATCACAGAGTATTACTTGCGATAAGAATGGTTGCAAGTAAATTTAAATTTGTAATCTTGGGAGTTTGGGATGCAATCTTAAGACCTCAAACTCCCATTTTAATTGATTTATCTTCTAATGTTGATAGCACCGTCCCGACGCATTTTTTGTCATGCGCTTACACCGCTTTCCCGCCTTGGTCTTTCCGGTGCATTGGGTAGCGGTAGTTTTATGTGAAACGGTTTCTTGGGATGTGGTGTTTTTGTCGGATTCTGATACCAAACTTTGAATCTGCTCTGGATTTGAACCAGGTTTGCATACCGAGCATGCTTGGTATCCAAAATTTATAGCTTCTTGCAAAGTGATTTCTTTTTTGGAGTGTTTAAGATAGCGGCAATTTGCCGTATGGTATTTTTCGCCTGTTTTGGTGGTATAGACTGTTTGGGCGGGACTGTTATGGGCGCAGCCTAAGAAAACAAGGAATATGAGGAGTTGGAGAAATTTCATTGTTTGATTTTTTTCTTTTTATAATCCCGCCATTCCCAAGGTGGAATTGCGTTTGCTTCTTGCCAAAGGCCTATTTTATTTTTCCGCGCCATGGCCTCCAATTTTTGAAGTTCTATATCCTTTGAGTATTTCGTATAATGCCAGGCTAAGCCATTAATCAACAGTTGATTGTTTAAATTTAAGGAATCATTATAGAATACAATGGCAATACTGCGCCTATATCTATCTTTTTTTAGCACATCTATGCATACTGTTTTGCCAAAAATGGCCTTGGAAGTAAAATCCTTGGCCTTCTGGGAAAATGGCTGCTTTTTTTCAGGACAGTCTATATTTGCTAAACGTACTTTGACTATTGTTGAATCCTGGGTTAGGAGTTTAAAGGTGTCGCCATCCATTATCCCAATTACTTTGCCTGTTAGGGTTTGGCTATTGGTATTAAGGGAAAGAAGGAATAAAAAAAATAAAATTATATTCTTCAAATTTTAAAAGATTGTATTGCTTAGGGGAATCATTTGTTGTGCAATTTGCTCCACAAAATACCTTGTAATTATTGAAATGGAAATAATTATCACTGAAAAGAAAATAACTTTTGCCCTTTCATCATCTAAAATGCTACTATATATACCTTCTTTAGCAATGAATAATTTGAATATATAGCGACTAATAAATAAAAGGATTAAATATACAACAACCAATATTAAAAGATACTGGCCTAATAAAGGAGCAAATGTTTTCCATAGAGATGGAGTGGATATAGAATTCATTTTAATAATACCGTATGAGTTAAGAACTGATTGAGGCAATGTGGTGTACATTAATATAAATACGATACTTAAAGTGGTTGTATAAATTGCGGCAGAGACATTTGTTAATTCAAAATCGTATTTTTTATAAACTCTTAGTACGGTAAATTTTAAGTATAGAATGTAAAATAGGACACTAAAAAGCAATGCGCCGGTAATTTCAAGGATTGAGGTTTTCATAGTTAGTTATTTAGAAGTTAATTCCATTTCCCATAAATTCATATTATTATAATCGGGCGGTACATAACCTGGCACAAAACCTACATTGGTTGTTTCCCACAAAAAGTATCTCTTGTTGTTATAAGATTTATATACTCCTTCGTATGGTAAATTAATTGCAAGCATGCTATGGGACAACTGTTTGCTATTAATGATTCCGACGTCGTAATCAAAATGTTTTAGGATAGTATATAAACATAATGTTCTTGTGTCACAATCACCATACAGGTTTCCTAAAAACTCAGTCGGTGCTTGCAGCCCGAATTTAGTATTACCAAGACAACAGGGTTCAGAACACTGGCTAAGGTATTCCATTACAAAGCGTGATTGTTGTGCGCCTTGCGCACAATCTGTTTCAAGAATAAGTTTATATGGGATATCCTGAATCATACTTACAATTGCTTCGGCGAATGTTTTTTCATCCATTTTATTAGCCAATCTTAAAGAATCTAAGCTACCATATACCCTTTCCAACAACGCATCATTAAAAATGGATAAATCTTGGTATAGTCCACTATAGCCATTGTTCAGATAGTTTTGGTTTCTGTTGTTTCTGCTAATACGTATATCTCTTTTTGATAGCACAATATCCATTCTGTGTATGTTGCCCTGATAATCCTTCCATACTCTGTTGTTTATTATTAAGGTATCAAAAATGGGTTCGTTTTTTTCTGAATTTAAGGTGTCATAAACCGCTTCTGGCTCATCGTAATTATCCGAAAATTCATCATTTTTTGTTTTGATTATCTTTTCTTTTTGAAGATTTTCCGTTTCTTCCACCACTGGAGTGGGAGGTTGAAATGTGCCGTTGGAGGATCCATTTCCGCATCCTTTCATAATCATGGAAAGCAATGCCCAACCTATTAATAAAAAGAAACCTACTGAAAATATACCTGAAAATATTCTTGGGAGGCAACCCAAATTACTTCCAGCAACATTTCCGAGAGCAGGAAACGTGTTTAGTAACCAAATTAAGCCTACAACAGCAAGAATAAGGAGGGTAGGGAGCCAACCAATGCTTAGGAAAAATAGCAACAATCCGATTAAGGGTATAATTGCGAACAGTATACCAATAGTTGAAAAACATCCAGAAAGACAACCTGAGTTTGAAGGAGGTAGGGAGGTGGGGGGATCCTCCCTTACTTCATATTCTGAAGGGTAGTCATCCAGCAAAGGAGAAAATACAGCTTTCTTCTTATCTTCAATTTCAAGGAAATCAGTATAAAATTCAGTACTATTAATTTTACCGTAAAGAGTAAACCGAATATCACCCAGAAAAGGTTGTAGGTCCTGCTGGGGCGCTCGTACAATTTGAACATTTGAGGCTCGCACCTCTGAAAGGGCAAGGTTATACCCATCAAAATCTTGACTTTTTATCGATGGATAGGCTTTAATGTTTTTTAAACAAGACTGTTCCGCAATACGATCTGTTTCTACCGAATAAAACTCCTCCTCAGAAATTTGGACGAAATTGCGCAATTCTCCCCAATCTATTTTTAGATCGTTATACAGAAATTCAGTTTGAAATAAAGCTTTAAGTCGATCTTGGGAGCCAGTATATTGCCCCACAAAGTCACCTTTGATGTATACGTTTTTTATACGTTCTTTCCGTATTTCAACTAGCTTCTTCAGAATTTAAAAACTTTATAAAATCTTCAGTAGTACCAAGATTTTGGGTAACAATAAGGGGAATGGTATTGAATGGAGGGTCTAAATAGTGTTCCTTAATTTCAATCGATAAGTTATAATCCCTTTGAAAAATAGTAGCATACCTCTTTTTAAACCTTTTATAGTCTTCGAGAATTAAATTCTTTTCAACAGTTTTCTTTTCCTGAATATAGATGCTTCCAGCTTTAATACTAACTTTAATGAAAAAGGGTAGTATAAATAGGGTTAATAATGTAATGGTTACCATCCAGATCCAAGGAAATTTAGAATGAATGGTACGTAAACTGAGAAGTATTTTTCCTTCATAATCCGCTAATGTCAATTTTTCAAAGACTGTAAAAATTAAAAACGATTCAAAACCCTTTATAATCAATAACCCTATAAACCCCACAAAAATTAATCGACCTAATAAGGAAGCCAAGTAACTTAAACTAAATGTTTTTTCATTCTTGTTTAATGTGGTTAGGCAAAGCTTGTAGATATTCATAAAAACGATGGTCACAAATGCGCCCAACAACAGGGCGATAAAAATGTCTACAAATATGATTTCAAAAAACTGATACAATCCCAATAGTGAGATAATATAATTTATGCCCATCACCACACCCGAAAAGGTGAAGACCCTTCGGGTTTTTTTACTGGCCTGATACAAAATTTGATAATCCTCACAGGCCATTTTCCAAAGCGTTAGTTGCATGTTATCAAGATTTAGAGGTAGTGATATAATCTTCAAGATTCGTATCCAGTTTGTCGATTTCCTTTTGTACCCATTTATCAATAATATTTTCATTGAGTTTTTGTTGCGCTACCAAAAGCTGCTTTTTCTCGTGTATTAATTTTTGGGCTTGGTGGTGTTCTACCTTAATACGCTCTTGGCCCTTTTTGTCCTGGTAGTAATCGTAATGGATTTCTATCCCCTGTTCTGCTAGCAATAGCTCCCTTACATTATCCTTCATATAATTATACGGTCCTTTGGTAAGCATCATCTTAAAGAAAATTGGAGTCAATTCTATTGCCATGAATAACAGCGTAATAAATAATGAAATCCAAAAACCTGCGAGTTCATGAGCCAATTTTATACGCTCCAAAAGTCCGTCAAGACCGGCTGCTACTGTCTGGTTTTTCTTTAATTCTGCATCGAGTTCTTTCGCGAGTGTCTCTCTTTGATTTTTAAATTTTGATAACTCACTGGAGTTTTTTGTATCAAATTGCTCTAATTCATTTTGATATTTTATAACAAAGACTTTTAATGCTCTAGCAATTTCCCCTTCGCCTCTCCCTGCAGCATTTTTTCCTTGTACTTCATTGGTATAATTTGTTTCTGCCTCTGTTAGTTTATCAAGTATTTCGTAACGTTTTTTTTCAATAGCCTCAAGCTGTGTGTCAAGGGCAGCGAAACGTTCCGCATAATTTGCGCGCGTATTTATCTCATAATCCTTCTGAAGCTTCTGTTGCTCTTCATATAGTGCCGCATCTATTTCACTTTTAAACATTCGAATCTCGACAGGCTTGGATATGGTTATAGCGATTATAATTCCCATACACAAGCGGGGGATGGCCCCTCCCAATTCACCCCAGGTTATTTTTTCGGTTCCATCGCCCACACCACTGGCAGCGACAATAAAACGGTCAATATTGAAAATTATCAATCCCCAAATAATACCGAAGATAATGGCTTTAATAGCGGTTGGCCAGTGAGTCTCTGTTTCAAGTACGGAACCATTGGGTTCAAAAATGGTGTACATGGCATAACCGCCAGCAAGGGCGGCCATAAATCCCGTGGCGACTACCACCCCGCCCAAACATGCATATTTAACCTGATCGGAATAGGTAGACCTTTGTAGTATGTAGCTATCCGAACCAGCGGCTTTCCATAATAACTTCATGATACGGTCTGGGGTCGGACTGTGGTAATAATCTCTTTTCATCTTTGATGGTTTTGGTTAGTGTATTAAGATTTTTTTCTTTTTCTACTTTGAGTATTTCTTCTGTTAATTCTGATATATCCAAGGGTGGAATTTCAATTTTTAAATTTGCTATTTCTGGAATATTGTTTTTGATTCTTGAGGTGGAAGGCTTAAGCGAAAAGGAGGGTTTTAAGGAAGGAAAAACATTTTTGGATTTGAATTCTGATTTTAAATTCAGTCTGTATTCCTTTTTAAATATGGGCTCTGGGGGAGGGGTTTTTTGAACCTTTATAAAATAAAGTTCAATTTTTTTAACAGTCTTTTCCTTTATGCCATAAAAGATTATTTCGACATTTTGAGTGCTTAAATCATTGGTGAAATGAAAGGCGTTTTGAGTAATTATCCTCTTTTTACTTCTATATATCACTTTAGCGTAAAGAAGGTTTTGCACATCCCAAGTTATTTTATTGGGTTGACCAATAATACCTATTGGAGCATCAACATACACATTGCTAGCTACCATCTTTCGATTAGTGATTCTATAAATAATTTGGCGATATGAAATCATTAGAAAAGCATATAGCCAATTGAAGAGATTTTTCATCGTTTGTTGCCCATTAGTTGCTAATTAGAAGTGAAACAAAAATTGCCGTGCTAATTAATAAAACCCCTACTACCAAGCATCCACTATTTTTGACCTTACTAAAGGTTTTTCGGTACGTCAATCCAGGAATACCGGAGCGAATGGAATACCCCTTGGAACTTAAGCTGCCTCTTTTGGTTCTAAAACTCGGGCTTACACCAGATTTGCTGATATTGAGGTCAAAGCCTTTACCTAGGTTTATCCGTTTTTGATATCGAAAGCCCATATTGATTTTTAAAATATAAGACCTTATAAAATTTTTTATCTCTTCATTCTAGGATTGGTCATCAATTTCGGCATTTGGCGCATTAGACTTAACCGACTGTATTCCATTTTTACAACCAACTTTGGTTTCATACATTTCACTAGTAGCAATAATCTGTGAGTTCACAGCGTGTAAATTGAAATAATACTTATCGTTACTACTTTTTTTGATAACAAATTTTGGATATGCCATATTGATAGATTTTTTGATTAATATTCAAACTTAAGGCACTTAAAAAGGAAAGTTTTACGGAAAACCGTAAGATGGTATTTATTTCAACTATTATAAATAATTATCAACCGTTTTCAAAAGTGCATCCTCAAATTTATAGATGTCTTCTATTGATTGAATTGGTTCACGGGTTTCATTTTTCTTATCATCAAAAACTCCCAAGTATTTATTACCTCCATTTAAATGAAGTCTGCATAAGGGCTTACGATTGTTGTCATCCAATAGGATTCCGAAATAAGATTGGGTGTCACGGTGAATTATTCTGCTTACTGGCAGTTTTCTTCTCAGTATTGCCACTACAATTCGAAAGCCTTCCATTTCCTCTTCAGTAGTTATTATTTTGCTTTCCGGTTCTTGGGTTTCAACATTATCTTCTTGCTGTTTTTCTGCTTCCTTGTTAATAGCCGCATTTAAACGATCATTAACTTTTTCACTGATGGTTTGGTTGAAGGCCTTTTGAACAAGCTCTTTAAACTCTTCCATCACGCGTTCGGTGAGCCTGCCAGAATATGCTTTATTCGCAAAGAGCCTCACAAAATCATGTGAGGGAATGATAAGCTCTTCTGATATTAATCTTTTGATTTCCCTTGTATATTTAAGGGAGCTGGCATTGTCCACAATAGAGTCTACATCGAAATTTGATTTGTGGAATTTGGCTATTTCATTTACCATATTTTCCTTTACCGTAGTAATATCAAACTCTAAAAATGGTTTTTCGTCCATTTTATTGGGCTCTTCCAAATCTGTGTAAAACCGGTATTCAATTCCATTTGTAAGCAATGAAAAGCGGGTTTTTGTTACGTGGAAATAACGGAACAATTGTGAATTATGTACGTTTAGATCCTCTCTCCAATTTTTGCATTCTACAATCAGGATAGGGTTACCGTTCTGGAATATTGCATAATCTACTTTTTCGCCTTTTTTAAGTCCAAGGTCCGCTGTAAATTCTGGTACAACTTCAGTTGGATTGAATGTATCATACCCCAGAATATTAATAAAAGGCAGTACAAAGGCATGTTTGGTAGATTCTTCCGTTTCTATTTTATCCTTTAGTTGATGTATTTTATCAGCTAAAGCTTTAAGTTGGTTGTGTAGTTCCATTTTGATATTTTATTTTATTGGATTTCTTAAGAACGTATAGCAGCTGCCATAATACTCACATATTCCCTTACAAATTTTTCAAGCTTATCTTCTGGAATTGTTTCATAACCTTTTGTACTTGGTCTTCTTTCACCTTTACAGAAACTTAATCTAGGATAAACGCGGTCTAAACTTTTCTTATAGGCTACACTACAAGAGCAATCATCAGTTTTTTCTACACAGGGAACATAATTGAAAAGATAGCTTCCACCATGCTTGTTGCCATCGATTACTGTAATTTTAAATTCAATTGTTGCTCCATTTAATAAAAAGTTATTCTCCTTTGCAATTGCTTCCTTTCCATCTTTTTGGAAATAAATATTGGTATTGTATGGTACTTCTGTATCTAATCGAACTAGTTCTAATATTAAATCTGTTCCAGTTAATTTTTTAATTTCAGAATAATTAATATCTTTTGACTTTCCTATAACCTCATTAAATAAACCACGATCTTTAACATCGAATCCTTCCAATAATAATTGCTTTTCAATTGCATTGTATAGATAGGAGTTTTGGTCTGACTGCGTTGATTTGTCTTCCGAAGTTGGTGCTTTTAAAACAATACTAGGTTTGGGATTTGCCTTCATATATTTTTTTATCTCATCAGTGGTAATTATTTCTTTTTGATCTTTACCAGTAAGTTTTACGTAACCACGTTGCAAACTGCATGACCCTAATGTTGTTAGAATCATAAGAAGAAGTATCCTAGTTTTTGCTTTCATTTTTTTTTGATTTAATTAAATATTGTTTCAAACTTAAAGCCTCTTTTTAAGGATATTTTACGGAAAACCGTAAAGTCAATAATTTTTTAAAATAAATCCACTCAGTTCTTTTTCTGGAATTACTTTATGTTTTTTGGTTATAACTATTTTTTCGTTCCCCAAATCAATTATTTGGAAATGAGGATTGCAATTGTTAACTCTGTAATTCAGCGCACGCAGTCCGGCTTTTAAACCTTCTTCTTTTGTATGGTTATAGACATAGTTTGAGCAGGACAACTTAAAGAGACACTTTCTCCTTTTGTGTTTTGGAATAATAAACCAATAACATTTAATGGAGAGTAATAAAATGTGCCTGATCATTTTTTGAAAACTAACATATTGCTCAACACGGTAAACCCAGGTTTTGCGCCAAAACCAAAACAACCTGCATCCGTTGGAACTGTATTTGTAACAGTTTCCAATTGTAGATACGTCCAACCTTCTTCAGCTTGTTGGTTTATAATTTTTTCCAATTGCATAGACACGTGGTGTGGTGACCCAGTTTTGTGATCTACGTGTGCGGTAAAAGGGATAACTTTGTATTCCATCATTTAAATATTTGTAGTTTTTCCAAACTTACTTTACCGAAATAAAAATCCCTTACGGTTTTCCGTAAGGGATAAAAAATCACCTATATATTCTCCCTACCCATATATATTAGGCTATCATTAGGTCAAAGGTATGGAAGGGGGTAGTGGGTATTTTACGGAAATCCATAACCTATTAAAAAAAATGGAAAACCTCATTTCGCATCAAGACAAAATGAATGACCATTAAAAAAACCCTCCTAAATCGGAAACACTCCCCCTTTGAAGGGGGGGCAAGGGGGGATGTTAAAAGAAACCCTCCCCAAACCTATTTCCTGCACTGCTAGGTTTCTACCTAGCTTGTCCCCTAAGCATAGTAGACTAAATTCCACAGCTCGTCTTTGGACGGATAATGTTTTACTTTATCAACAACTTCATAAATCGGAAACCCTCCCCCCTTTGAAGGGGGGCAAGGGGGGATGTTAAAAGAAACCCTCCCCAAACCTATTTCCTGCACTGGTAGCTTTCTACCTAGCTTGTCCCCTTAGCATAGCAGACCAAATTCCACAGCTCGTCTTTGGACGGATAATGTTATACTTTATCAACAACTTCATAAATCGGAAACACTCCCCCCTTTGAAGAGCCTGTCCCGAGCTTGACTAGGGAGGGCTAGGGGGGTGTTATAATCCAGATGGCGTTCCCTGAGCGAAGTCAAAGTGAACACCGTCCTGAGTGGAGGAGAAGGCAAAAGCGGTCAACCTATGTCAAGGACATAAATATACACGATTCACGTCTCACGTCTCACGATTCACGTCTCACGTCTCACGATTCACGTCTCACGTCACCTACTTAAATTAACCCGATATCCTTTACTATAGCCACCAATTGGGTGGTATTCCGGGCCTTAAAATGATCGCAAAGCTTACTGATCTTTTTTTCGATGGAACTTACGCTGGCAGGCTGGATATTGTTTTTTGTAAAATTGAAGCTGATTTCTTTTTGTATAAAGCCCTGCGAGAGTAGCTTTAGAATTTCTATGTCGTAGTCGCTAATTTCAATCGCCATCTTTTTTTGAATGGCATTAGCTACTTGGGGGGAGAGATATTGTTTCCCTCCATACACATCCTCAATGGCCTGGGCCAATTGTTTTAGGCCATACCGTCCTTTACAAACATAGGCATCGGCATTGCACTGCAGTACAATGTTTCGTACTTTTTGCAGGTTGTCCTCTACGGAATAGGCAATTATTTTTAAGCCTGGGTACTTTTCCTTCAGTGCTCGAATTAATGTTTCGCCAGAAGGGTACTTTTGGCTACGATGGTCCGCTACAAACGAGAGATCTGTTATTAAAAGATCAAAAGGTTCCTTGACTAACATCGCCTTTTCAATTTGAAGAAACGCATCATCGCAATATGCAACTTGCGTAATGTGTTCTATATTCATTCCGTGCAGAACAGAAACAACTCCTTCGTTGATGCACTCCAGGTCATCTGATACCAATACTTTTTTAAACATACTCATATACTAATTTTTGATCGAAACCCATTTCCGGGTTCAGATTCAAAAATAATAGTTCCCTTAATTGCTTGAATACGGTTTTCCGCATTTTGTAGTCCATTCTTGTTTTTTAGGGTGCAACCTTTGCCATTATCGCTATATGCAATGCTTATATTCTTTCCCTGTTGCCTAAAGTTAAGCAGTACCGCAGTCGCACCGCTGTGCTTTTTCATATTAGTCATCAATTCCTGCAGCACCCTATACACAGTTTCTTTTTTAATGGTGGGCACAATTTTCCAATCAAGGCTAGCTAAATTACGGGTAGAGATTGCTGTTGTATCAGTTTGATAACTTAATAGGAGATCGTTGAGCTGTTCGTTGAAGTCGGCTTCTATTTCAATAGCACTATTTTCTTTAGAGATGTCGCGTGTTTTGTTATAGATAGTCTCAAGAGCATCCATTATTGTTTCGTCATCTCTATATTTTCCTTGTAATTTGGCCATAAGCTGGTACACGTCGTTTGCTACTTCATCATGGACTTTTTTTGATATGCGTGCCTCGGTTTTGTGCACCTGTAATATTTTTTCTTTTTTATGTCTTGCACCCAAGAGAAGAATAACCAATACAGCCAATATAAATATGGAAATCCCAATAATCATAAAGAGTCTTTTATCGCCTTTCTCCTTTTCTTGAAGTAGTTTTGCAGCTAGGGTGTTTTTTCGTTCCTTTTCAACATTGTATTTTATAAAGGCATTTTTGTTTTCGGCCAATTGTTTTTCTTCAGCTATACTGTCAGTAATTTTTTTGAACTGTACAATTTTAGGGTCATCGTTCATAATTGCATACAGGGAAAGGGCATTTTGAAGGTAGGTGGCGCTTTTTAGTGTATTTGCGACTTCATAAGCTTTATTGGCAAAGTTTAATGCTTGCGTTTTGTCATTACGGTCAAAATAATATAGGGCTAAATTTTTATAGCTGGAGTAGATGCTTTCCAGGTTATTTTGGGCTTTTCTAAGCGAAAATGCTTTTTTTAAATTGGGCAACGCATCGGGATCCCCCAATTTCGATTGCACAAAGCCGAGATTGTCGAGTACGAGAGCCAACTGCAGCGAATCCTTGATGTTTTTATTACCCTTTAGCAATCGGCTATATTGATAAATTGCCTCACTGTATTTTTGCTGATCCTTATAGATATTCCCCTTATTATTGATTATTGTAATACTATCTTTCGTACTTGGGTGTAGTTCTAAAAGATTATCGTAAACAGCAATGGCTCTTTCATAATTTTTAGTGCTTCTGTAAATTATTCCTAAATGATTTAATATTCCTATTCTTTCCTCCTTTAGCGTATCATTCTTATGGTAACTATCAAGTAGTGAAAGAGCTTCTACTGCCGCCGCTTCACTTTCAAATAAATTTCCGATGTTATATTCAGCACGGGCAATCATTCTTAGGTCGTGTAAAAGATTTAAAGTATCGTTTTTAAGATTGTCCTTTTCTTTTTTCCCCCTATAAAAATTAATCGCATTCGGAAGATCATCACTGGAATTTGGATTAAGAATTAGTTTATAATAGTAGGATGTGCTGTCATATTTCACTTGACATAGGGAAGATATTGGATAGAAAAATAGGCTAAGTGATATCCAAAAAAAGAGGAATGAAAATATTTTGTTTTTCATTCCCCTAAAGTACTAACAAATTGGCAGATAATTATCAACCACCATTTCCTCCAACTGGCGGTGGCGGTGGTGGTGGTATATGACCATCATCGCCACAACAGGCTTGTGTACTCTTTACTTCCTCGGAAATGGCTTGTGGGGTACAGGAAAAAAGACCCAAATTGAGGAAAACCGTTAGTAAAACTAAAATTATTTTTTTCATTTTGTTATGATTAAAAGTTGATACTAGTGTGGCCGTCCAGATACTTGCCCAGATTGTTTTTCAGCAACACGATAAGGGAAAGGCTAAGCCTTTCAAGCTTGAGAAGTGTGGAGCGCAGAAGTAATGCATAAGGTTACTTCTCAAAATGGCCAGTTACATTACACTGCAGCTCCAGTAGTAGTATTGAAATGTTTTGTAAACCCTGTTACACCCAAGGTGGCATTGCAATACTGAAGCAAATGAAGAAAGAATGGTTTGGAAAGCTTGGAAAGTGGATGGAAAGGTTTTGGAAAGCTTCTGGAAAATTATTTCCGAATATTTTCCACACAATTTTTTGTAATTTTAATAGGTTCAAATACAGACTTTATGCATAAAAAATTACTGTTGGATGCTTTCGGAAAAGTGCGAAAAGAATTGGAACAAGAGGGGGTTTCTTCTCCATCAAAGACTCGATGTGCGGAGGAGTTGTCCATCATAGTTTCCAAATCTTTTAGCTATAGTGAGAGAAGATTACGTGATTTTTATAATAGTGCCATAAATCCTGACTGCGAAAAAGTCAATATTCCTCAAGAGGAGGTAGTATTGGCACTCGCAAATTATTTGAACTGTACCGATTTCAAGGAGTATTTGGCCAAAAATCCAATTAATAAAGAAAAAGAAATTCCTGTGATCTCACCTACTACCCAATTACAGAGTTCTGTGGGATTTTTAAATAAAAATAAAGTAACGCTGATTGTAATATTTCTTTTTGCTTTAGGAATAGGAAGTTATTTCTATATCACTAGACAACGTTGGATGGAGTGGCAGGATACCCATTATGTTGAGGTTCCCTTCGATTCCAAAAAATTGAATGAGGGTACTTTAAAATTTTATAAGGAAGAGCGCATTGAAAACTTTAAAAGAATTATTGCTAATTGTAGTACCCAATATTTTCGAAAGGATGGAGAGGTTCAAATATGGTATGGTAAAAATAAGGAGGGTATACTTCAATATTTCACTAGTTATGGGTTACATCCAGAGACTGGTAAAACCCTTAAGCCGATTACCACATATATGATTAGGAAATATATTTGTCCTTAAATTTAATTAATGGGATCTAGAGTTTGTTTCCGCATTGTTTGTTGGCTTTTAGTTTTTTTCTAACATTATATTTGTTTTCTCCCCCAAGTCATAAAGTCTACACTGACCGACTCTACAAACCCACAACCCACAACCCACAACCGAGAACAGACAACCGCTTCACGCTTCACTACTCACCATCAACCCACAACCGAGGACCATTTGCGGATTCAATACTCACTACTCACCATCAACCCACAACAGACAACCCAATAATAATTTCTCTTAAAAATATTTCATTCCAGAAAAGTTCATGTTCTATCTAGTTTTGGATGTAATTGAACAATTATATAAATAGGGTATTTTAAAACGAATAAACCTTAAACCCAATCAAATTCTAAGTGAAAATTGCTGTATGCTAATTCATCTAAAGGAAATTATTTAGTTTCGTATACTTTCGTTGTTTAAAAATTCGAGTATGCGATTATTGGGTATTGTAATTATACTATTGTTAAATAGTACAGGTCTTCTGGCCCAAGATAGAATAATTGATAGTCTTCAAAATGAACTGAATACTACTCAAAACAGTCTGCAAAGGGTAAAACTTTACAACGCAATTTCCGAACAGTTTAAATACAGCGATCCCAACAAGATGCTCGAATTTGCAATTAAGGCTTTGGAGTTATCGAAAGAGGAACAACTGAAAATTGAAATGGGGCATGCTTATCTGAATATAGGAACGGCCCATATTATTTTGGGCGATTACCAAAAGGCAATGGACCATTTTGTCTGGGGGAAATCCCTTTTTGAAGACCTTCCAAAATCTCCTCAAACTTCTGCCGATATTGCAAAAGGCTTGGCCAGAACCTATGGTAGTATGGGTATTGTCTTTTCAGAACAGAGCAATTATGCCAAGGCTCTTCAATATTATTTAAAAGCAGCGAAAGCCTACGAAATGCTGGACGATAAGGGGCAGGCAGCCAAAATTTATAATAATATGGGGGTTGTTTACAAATCCCAAAACCAAAATCAAAAGGCATTGGAGTTTTTCCTTAAGGCCTTGGAAATCCAAAAAGTGCTGAATGCACCGAATACCGCTATTACCCAAACCAATATTGCAAATATTTACTTCAAGGCGGAAAAGCTTGATGAGGCTTTTCAGTATTATACTGCAGCCAAAAGTAGTTTGGATTTACACCCTAATACTCGGGCTTTAGGGGAGTGGTATAACAACGTAGGTGCGTATTACAATTCTCGTAATTACCCCCAAATGGCATTGGAAAATTGGCAAAAGGCCATAAGTGCCTTTGAATCCATACACGATAAGTTTGGATTAGCTGATACCTATCTTTTACTGGCTGAATTTTATAACGCACAAGGGGAGCATACAAAGGGCCTGCAAGCGGCAAAAAGTGCCTTAAATTTAGCGTATGAAACAGACGTATTGGAACAAAGGGCAGCGGCGGAAAACCTTTTGAGCGATAGCTACGACAATTTGGGAAAGACCGAGCAGGCCTTGTTTCACTTTAAAAAGTATAGTAATGCAAAGGACAGTCTCTATAAAAAAAATAACATTCAAAAGGCAGTGGAAGCTGCCATGAACTATGAGTTTGAGAAAAAAGAGCTCCTCCAAAAGGAAGAAAACCAAAAACGCGAGCTCTTGATAAAGGAGGAGGCAAAAAGCAATACCTTAAAACTACTCTTTGGTTCCCTAATTGTACTTTTGCTTTTCGGCATCGGCTTTTTGATATACAACCGCCAACAACTTAAAAAAAACCTAACCCTTCAAAAGGAATTGGCAGAGTATGAGCAAAAGGCTTTACACCTACAAATGAATCCCCATTTTGTATTCAATTGTTTGGGCTCTATCTCAAGTTTTATAGTTCAGAACGGCACGGATAGCGCCATTAAATACCTGTCAAAATTTTCAAAACTGATGCGCTCGACATTGGAATATTCAAAGGAGTCGCTTATTCCAATCGATAAGGAGATTGAAAGCCTTCAAAATTATTTGGAGCTTGAGCAACTTCGGTTTAATGATAAATTTACTTTCAACATCGCCAAAGACCCAAACATAGAGGACGATGTAGCGATTCCGCCTTTATTGATTCAACCCTTCATCGAAAATTCAATCATTCACGGGGTAATTCCAAAAAAGGAAAAAGGTAATATTTCCATAGCTTTTTCGGTTGCGGGTAAATCCTTACATTGTACTATTGTGGATGATGGGGTAGGGATCAACCAATCTATTAAAAATAAGGAGAATTTGGTTTTGGCGCATAAGTCTATGGCCTTGGGTATCATTAAAAAAAGATTGGAGATGATTTCTGAAGCTACAAATAAGGAGGCCAGTATAGCAATTGGGGAACTAATAAACGGCAATACAGTCACCGGAACAAAAATAGTGTTGAAATTGCCTTTACAGTATAGCGGCCATTAATTGAAAAGATTTCAAGGAATTTATGATTAAAGCAGTATTGATTGACGACGATAAAAATTTAAGGGAGGGAATGAAAAAGCTTCTCGCCCTCTTTGCCCCGAAAATTAAAATTATTGGTGAGGCAGATAGCGTAGCGACTGGAGTGGAGACAATAGACCGATTACAGCCACAGGTTGTTTTTCTTGATATACAGCTGAACGACGGTACCGGGTTCGATATATTGGAAAAAGTAGCCGAAAAAAGCAAGACCATAAACTCCAACATAGTATTTATTACTGCCCACGAACAATACGCTATCAAGGCTTTTAGGTTTAGTGCCTTGGATTTTTTGCTAAAACCAGTAGATCCCGAAGAACTGCAAAAAGTGATTGAAAAAATTGAAAAGGTGCTCACAAATAGAAACGACTATTCCCATATAGATTTATTACTTGAGAACATCCGGAAAAACGTAGATAATTTTAAACGCATTGCGCTATCGACTCAAGACGGCATACATCTATTTGACATAAGTGACATTATTCGTTGCGAAAGTGAAGATAATTATACCAAGTTTTATATTAAGGATCATAAACCCATATTGATTTCCAAAACTTTAAAGGAATACGAGGAGCTATTGGCACAGCACAATTTTGAGCGCATCCATCAATCGCATTTAATTAACCTTAATTATTTAAGGTCCTACATTAAAAAAGACGGAGGCTATCTGGTAATGGAAGACGGCAGCCATTTGCCTATCTCACAACGAAAGAGGGAACGCTTGCAAAATATTTTAAAAGCCATGTAGCGAATTCTAAATGAAACCCCACCTATACTCATTCGCCCAAGAAATTACCAAAAGACATGATTACTTTTATATCAAATAACCAATTATGAAAAAAATACTACTTCTCCTTTTATTAGCTTCTGGTCTTGCCAGTGCGCAAATTGTAAACATTCCTGATTCCAGCTTTAAAAATGAATTGATCAATGATGGAGTCGATACCAATAGCGATGGTGAAATACAAGTTTCCGAGGCACTTGCTACAACTTCCATATCCCTGCAGTCATCCAATATTGTAAATATCACTGGAATTGAAGCCTTTGAAAATTTAGAAAGTTTTCAGAGTGACCCGAACCAAGTGGCGACCATTGATTTCTCTAGCAACCTAAATTTAATTTCTGTTGAAATTCAAGCTGCAATTCCTCCCGGTGTGGGAGTATTATCCTCATTAGATATTGATTCCTGTGTTGCTCTGGAAAACCTGTTGGTATCCTCATCCTCCATTGCAGCATTGGATCTTAGTTCAAATGTTAACCTTACTTCCCTGTATATTGCAGTAAACCCATTGTTGGAAACCGTCTTTCTTAAAAACGGTAGCGATGAAAGCTCAAACATGGATCCCGGTAGCTGGATGGAAAATTGGTTGTCCGCAAACAATCCAAGCCTGCAATATGTATGTGCCGACGAATTTCAGGTTACCGAAATACAGCAATTCGCGGGAACCGATTATCCAGTAAATTCTTTCTGTACCTTCCCTCCGGGCGGTGATATCAATACTATTACAGGGATAACAAAATTTGACGATGAGGGCGACGGTTGCGATTCAGGCGATAGTCCAATCTCCTACGCCCGTTTTAATATAAATTATAATTCCATACCAACCAACGCCATAGCGTATAGCAATTCTGCCGGGGTTTATAATGTGTATGTGGCACAACCAGGTCTTTATACCTTACTACCGTCGTTAGAAAACCCAAGTTACTTTAGCGTGAGTCCCGCTTCGGCAGACGTGCCGATTCCCGTAATTGACAACAGCATCGTGACCCAGGATTTTTGTGTGGAGGCAACAGGCGTGCACCAAGACCTTGAAGTTGTAGTTACCCCAATTATAGCTGCAAGACCGGGGTTTGCGGCAACCTACTGGCTGACATACAAAAATAAGGGAAACCAAACCGCTTCTGGAGATGTAACCTTCAATTATCCCGAAGACAAGATGGATTTTGTTTCTTCTAGTACAACACCGGATACACAGGGAGCAGGCATGATGACCTTTAATTTTATGGACCTGCAACCCTACGAAACGGTAACCGTATCAATCGTTCTTGATGTAAACGCACCTACGGACACGCCCCCCGTAAATATTGGTGATGTTTTGACGCTTGCCGCACAGGTAAATCCCATTGCGGGCGATGAAATGCCAGACGATAATACATTTACACTTAACCAAACTGTGGTTGGATCCTTCGATCCCAATAATATTATCTGCTTGCAAGGAGAAGAGGTGCCTACAGATTATATTGGAGACTATCTTCACTATGTTATTAATTTTGAAAACACGGGGACGGCTCCTGCCCAGAATGTCGTACTAACTATGGAAATAGACCCTGACGATTTTGATCCTTTAAGTCTTCAAATCCTTAATATTTCCCATCCAGCTGAAATAATTGTACAAGATAATCTAGCCCAGTTTTATTTTCAAGATATTCAGTTGGACTCAGGGGGCCATGGGAATATACTTTTAAAAATGAAAACGAATAGTGAATTGACCTTCACGGATAATGTGGAAGCCCAGGCCAATATTTATTTCGATTATAATTTCCCGGTAGAAACCAATGAGGCAATAACTTCATTCAGAATATTAGGTGTAGAAGAGCACGACAGTTCAAACATTGTACTGTTCCCTAATCCAACCGATGGATTGGTGAATATTCAATCTGCTACCATCATTAAGAATATTCGAATTTATGATCTTCAAGGAAGATTGATGGAATCATTCCAGCCGAATTCACAAGCTACGAAATTGAATATAACAAACTTAAATACCGGCGTCTATTTCCTTTCTATCGAAACTGAAATAGGCACAAGTAATAAAAAGTTCATAAAGCATTGATAAATTGGTTTAATGGATGTTAAATTGATATATTAATTGTTAGTTAATATGTGTGAGGGCAAGATCTTTATAGTATTCTTGCCCTCTCTTTTTACAGATACTATCTCTTTCAACTACCAACCACCAACCACTTGCGGATTCACATATTCACAAATTCAACTATTCACCATCCGACTCCTTTTTTACTTTTCGATATTAACGACTTAAGTACTTAGCTTATAACCTAAAGACGAAAGACATAAGACATAAGATGTAAGACGAAATATAATTTCCATTTCCGGGATTATAAACTTCAGTATTCAGTATTTAGTATTCAGTATTCAGTATTCAGTATTCACAACAGACAACCGAGAACCCACAACAGCCTCAAATAAACCCATACATTCTAGCTTTTTGTAATAATTGTTTGTCTTCCCCATCTTCTACATCAAAAACTATTTTTAACTGCCGTTTGCGTTTTTCCAGTGCACCCAATGAAAAGGGCATTAGTTCTGGTAGCTCTTTCATCTTTGTGCCTTGCGAAAGCTCATAAAGTAGATGTCTGTCCCATTTGTCCAACAAGTAGTCGTGGCTTATATATTTACGAATGGCCTGCAGTACCGTTTTGCTGTAATAGGGCGGGTCCAGCAGTACCTCCATAAGAGCTGCCACCAAGGTTTCGGTATCTATATCACTTTTTATTACAAACCCCTCGGGATTGATATTCCTAAAAATATTCTGTATTCTGTAATTGTCATTAAAGGTAGTGGCCACTACAATTTTGGCTTGCGGATGCTTTTCGCGTATTTCCAGCCCCAAATCCTCTCCCGAAAGCATTCCTAGGGTGGGGGAAGGGGGTAATTTTATATCCAAAAAAACCAAATCCAAGGTTTTATGCGGATTGTATCTTTCCATAATATGTTGGGCCGTATCGCAACTGGTAGCCTCCGTAATAGAAAACTCCAATTCCTCCGTGGTTTTTGCGATATGCAGGAGTGCATTTCGAAAGGCTTCTATTATCAATGGATGATCGTCAATAATTAGGGTATTGTATTCTTTTGCTTCCATAATCAGTATTTTATGGGTACACTTATATATATTTTTGTCCCTTCGCCGGGTATTCCCTCAATAACACATGTGCCCCCCATTTTTTTGGTACGCGATTTAATGTTTTTTATTCCAATGCCGGTTTCCGCAAAACGTTTGGTATATCCAATACCATCATCTTCTATATACAGACTTAAAACCTGCTTGTTGGCCTTTAGTACCAATTTTACTTTATTGGCTCTTGCATGCTGTACTATATTGTGCAGCGCCTCTTCCATTATTTTGTAAATATTGGTTTTTAAATAACTGTTGGTTCGTTCCCAGGTAGCTTCTTCCACAATTTTCAGCTCGGCTGAAAACTTACCTTGTTTTTCCCATTTTTTTACCAAGGCCCTTAAATTTTGGATATATTGGTTTTCGCTTATATAGAGTTCATTGCGCAAGTCGTGCGATATATCGCGTATTTCCTTTTCAATCTTTTGGAGTTCCCCTAAATATTCACGGTGTTTGATAATGGCAGCTGACTCGCCATCTATATTTAAAAATGCCCAGTTGATCCGTATTCCGAACAGCCGCGCCAAAATGCTGTCATGAAGGTCTTCCGAAATCCTTCGACGTTCCTCGAGCCTTCCTCTCACCAGATTTTCTTGCTGCTTTAAGGTGAGAAGATAGATTTTTTCATTTGCCTTTTGTTGCTCGCTTTCAAAAGCAAGGGCTTTGTTTTTAGCGCGTGCCCTGAAATTTGTAAAGAGCAACAATAAAATTATCACCACGGCTCCTGCACCGGCGGCAATAACTGCCTTATCCCGTGCCAAGCGTTTATTATCCTCTATATAACTGGCTGTTTCGTATTCTATACGGGTAAATTTATCGCGTACGACCCGTTCGGCACGGGTAAGGATTTTATTTAAGGCAATATGTTGGCTTAAATAGTCCTCCCTTTTTTTGCTATCGGCTCTGGCCAAAAGTTGTAGGGCGGTTAGGGCGTCCCGGTTCAGCTCCAATTCCTGTCCCAATTGGAGGGCCCAGCTAGCGTGGTGTACCGCTTGCGCACTGTCACCCTCTTGCAGATAGTATTCTGCCAAATGAATATGGCTCATAACAATACCCGCCCTGTTTTTAATGCTGTCGCGTAAATTAAGGGCGCGGCAGTAATCTGTAACCACATCATAATTTGCTTCTTTTAAAAAATAACTATACGCTCTGTTGTCTATAATGCGGGCATGTAAGGCAGGATCTTCCCTTAAGTATTCGTCTGCTTTTAAGGCAGTGTTGAATAAGGCTATGGCCGGTTCCTGATTTCCCATTTTTTGGAATAATACTCCCAAGTTGTTCTGGAGATCCAAAAGGTAAATACCGCCATCCCCGTGGCGCTCCAAATAGACCATAGCCTGCTTATAGTGGTCAAGCGCCATATTATATTCTTCCAAGTTTTCGTGGATTGCCCCAAGTAGGTTATGGCATAAATAGAGCTGCTTATATTTTTTTAGGGGAAGGAGCTGTGAAATCGCCTTATAAACCAAAACTTCACTTCCGGTATAATCCTTAATATGGGTCTTTATCAAAGCCATATTATAAAGCATTTTCGCCGCATAATACGGTTTGCTGTGCCGAAAATGCTGTAGCGCCTTTTCATAATGTAGATAGCTCTGTCCATAATCCTGCCATTGCATATAATGAATTCCATAATGCCAATAGCCCTCTCCCATATGGAGGGTGTCGCCCAGTTTCCTCGCAAGCAATAGGGCTTCTTCATTTACTTGCTTAAAAAAGGTGCTGTCCGTTGAATTTGCGAGCAAATATGCTATGTGTGTGTAGTAGTTCATTTTAACGCTATCGTTCTGTAAGGTTTTTACTTCTTCAAAGGCCTGGTGCATTGCTGCAGGGACGTTTGTTTCTCTCGCTTTCTGAAGGAGCGAATCTATGGTTGTAATATTTGAAGCGGAGGAGTCCAAATTCCCGTTGCAGCTACTAAAAGCGATACAAAACAAACTTCCGGAAAGCAGTAGGTTTTTTAAAACGAAAGATTTCATGGCGGTGTAGATTGGAGCTATTCAAATGTAAGAAAAGCCTTTCCTTTTAGGAAAGACTTTTCGTTTAACTGCAACCTAATCAATCTTTATCGTTGTCTGGTCTTAGGCTTAAATCATCGCCCGTAGCCATAGGGCTATGGTCGCTGTTTTGAACCTGATCGACAAGATCGGTGGGGGTACAGGCATTCAAGCCTACCCCTAAAAGTAGGGTGAGTACTAAAATCTTGAATTTCATGATAAGAAAATTTAAGGGTATTGAATAAATGTTCTGCCCATCGCCCTGATGGGGTATATTCAATGGTGCACCTTGAAAAACCTGATATTCAGGCAGGAGAGCCACTTCCTTATCATAAAAATAAAGGGAGCTATTAGAACTACTTTTATTGGAGCTGGCTTACTTTGTGAAATGTATAATTTCAAGGGTGAAAAGCGACTTTATTAGGGTATGATTACATTATGTTACTGCCCTTTAGGGTATGGATAATTTCCAATTGGTGTGCATACGAAGTAGTGTAAGGAATAAATTGCTCGCATCCCTTCAACTTAAGAAATTTCTTGGTGTAGTGAATTCGGTAGATGTGGATGGCATTGACAATATAACTTTTATGGATACGCACAAATGGAAACCTCAATATCTCCTCAAAATACGAAAGGGAATTGAAAACGGTAAATTGCTCCCCGTCATTTAAATGTACGATTACATAATTATTGTCGGCCTTAATATACCAAATGGAGCCAGAACGTAAATATCGAATTTCCTTGGGGCAACTTATAGTTATTGGTTTGTCCTGCGCCAGCAACTTCTGCCTAATTTCGCCCAATACTGTTGTAATGGCTGCTATGGACAGTGGTTTTATAAGTACATCAAAGAATCCGTCTTTTAAGGCCCTATATGCTTTTCGATAACTGTTGGTAATCCCAACCCACATAACATTGTTGTTAATAGTCTCGGCTACAGGAATTAAGTCCAACTCCAAATCCACAAGAAAAACTTGTGGGTTGTAATGGTGTAGATAATGTGCTAGCTCAATAGGTTGGTCTGGAGGTTTTACTTCCACCACTTCCCATAGCGGAACAGTATCTTCACCTAATTGGTTTTTGATAGGATAGGCAGTTATGGATAATAGACGAAACAACCAGAAATATTTTTGATTGCATACTACTATCATTCCTACAAACTCGAGTTGGGTTTCTCCTTACTTATGGTAAGGCAATCCCCTAAAATTGCCACGAAATAATAAGTAGTTTTATTTTCCAAATCTTGCCATTCAGGTTTATGAAATCTAAAATGAAGTATTACCTGCATATTGTCGAAATTATGGAGAAAGAATTGACCGTAAGGGGAAATGCACCCCTCTATTCATTTTTGGACATACAGGATTGCCTTCAAATTTGCTATAGGAGGCTCCAAGAATTACGGGTTTTAGTAGTAAAACACGGTTTTGAAAACACCGCTGAGGAATGTCGTTTTTTTAAGGAAATAAAACCCAAGGTTTTCGGGAAACTTATTTTTTTTAGCAAACTCCTTGAATTTGAAATGCAAAAGCCCGAACATTCCCAAAAAGCACTACGTAAATATGTGGTTAAAAACATAGGATCCCTACGGCATATATTTATAGAGTATAAAGAGTTCCATCAATACCTTCTATGCCGCCGGAAGGATCGGGATAGGGAGTATTTTTGCCGTCCCGGTCGTCCCTACGTAACCGGAAGCCTCAGCTTGCCTTATTGTTCCGACCCCGTATTTTCTACCACTCAGGACTATCTCTCGGCCAAATTTACAGCACATACTTCTCTAATTGAATACTTATCGCAACGGTATATACAATCGAATTGCGCAGCCGCCCAAAAAAGTCTTTTAAGATGGACGGGCCAAAAGGTAGATCTGGTGGAGCTGGTCTATGCCCTGCAGGCCTCGGGCCTAATCAATAACGGCAATGTGGGGATCAAAGACCTTGCAACCGCCCTGGAACAATTGTTTAATGTGGAGGTGGGCGATTACTATAGAATTTTTCTAGAAATACGAATGCGGAAATCCAATCAGTCCAAACTTCTCGACTTCCTAAAGACCAGCCTCCATAACCGGATAATCGAGGTGGATGGATAGCCAATGCAACCCGAACGGGTTTTGAAAGACTAAGGCAAAACCTCCTTCCCCTCTCTGGAAGGAATATATCAAATCTTTATATTCTTCCATTCATATTTTAGTCCCAGTGCAAACCACCTGGCAGGCATAGGTACGGCTCCCGCTTCATTGTAGGAAGTGTTGAATAGATTGGTTATCTCTGAGTATAACAGAAAATCCTGCCATTGGTAATTTACACGAATATCCAATACGTTATAGGCGCTGGCAAGTTCACGCTTAAGCAGCCTATTTAAAACGTTTAATGAAAAATCATGCTTCCGGTAATACAGGCCTGCAACAAATTGATGTTTTAAGGATTCTAAGGTGTATTTGGATTGGGTTTGCGCTGAGGTCTCCAGACGGGGGTGCAAATAATTATAGCTAGCCGTATAACCGAAAGATTGCGTGCCGTTCAGCTGAAACTCCTGTTGCACTCTTACATATAGGCCGTGCACTTTGTTTTTTCCGAAATTGGTTGGGGAATAAGGGTCGGAGGGATTGTCCCTTACCCAATCAATAAAATCGGAAATGCTGCGATAAAAATAACCTGCTTTAATACTGCTGTTTCCCTTTCTGTACTGGATATTGCCTTCATAGCTCCAGGCGTTTTCTGGCTGGAGAAACTCATTGCCCACATTCCCGGGGCGTTGCTCTAAATATAGATCGGTAAAGGAGGGAATCCGCTGTCCCGAGCCAATGCTTGTAGAAAACCTCCAATGGGCATTGATAAGATATGCCAAATCCATTCCTGGGTACACCTGCACCCCGTAATCTGTGTTGTAATTGGCATAAAGGCCAATTGTGCCCCTAATTTTCTCTCCCAGCCGGCTACTCAATTCCCCATAGGCGCCGTGATTGTTGCGATTGTGTTTTCCAATATTCGAACTATTGATGGTTTCCAATCTGGACTCCACACCCAAACCGATGGTTCCGATTTTTGTAACAAGCCTACTAGTTAATTCCAGCATCAGCGCGTTGGTGTAATGTAGGGATCGGCCTTTGCTCAGATCGTCTTTATAAAAACGGTAATCGTCTTCGCCATAACGGTTACTTATTCTTGGTGAAAGGGTAAGCTTGCCAAAGCTGTGTTTTGAGGAAAGAGAGAATACTGAGGATTCAACCAATTCTTCCGAATTCAAATCGTGGGGTGCAGCGTAGAAGCCGTTAGCTCCAAATAGGCTACGCGCGTAGCCCGCCATAGCCTGTAGGCTGTTGTTATGGTTGAAGTCATAATTTCCATTATAAAAAAGCTTGGTAATCTGGGCAGCCGAATTGTAACGCTGGCCATTATAATTGCTTTGGCCAAGTGCCAGAAGCTGGCTTTGTTTTTCCGATCCAAGGATTGCTGTAGCCTCAACCGATCCTCCCGCGTAAATCCCCGACCCGTCGCCCTCTTCCTTACTCTTAAAGGAACTGCCTGTTTTAACATCTGCAATTAGGGTGGAATGGCTTTCTTTTTTGGTAACTATATTTATGGCCCCAGTAAGTGCATTGATTCCATACACCCGGGCTGCGGCACCTCTTAGCACTTCAATATGGTCTATGGCGCTTAAGGGCAAGGGGATGTTCATCATATTATGTGCAGACTGGGCGTCAAGCATCTTTACCCCGTTAATAAGCACTAAGGTTTGCTCGGAAGTTCCCCCGTCGATAGAAATGTCTGCCTGCGCTCCAAATGGTCCCCGCTGTCGGATATCCACCCCGCTTATATAGGACAAAACCTCGTTGAGCGATTTGGCGGGAAGGGCCTCAAGCTGCTTTTGGGTGATAAGCTGAATGTCCCGGGTAACTTTACTGAATGGGGTCTCCAGCCGGTTGCCCTGAATAACGATTTCCTCCAACTCGCTGCGCGGTACACTTGGGTCCGTAAGGGTGTCCTCTTGTTGTGCCCATGCGGTTATAGACACTGTAGTTAGGAGAGCGAAGAGGGTTGTTCTTTTTTTCATAAACAAATTTTTAAAACGTTACCAAACTAAATTTGGGCGCAAAGGTTTGGATTAAAGTATTAATTTTGGTAGTCCGCAATTGAAATAATGGGTAGTCCGGTTAAAGTACATTTTGAATCCTTAATTAAAATAGATCGCCTAAAAAGGGAACCGGTCTATATGCAGTTTGTTTATCAGTTTATCCATGCCGTAAAAAGCAATATTCTTGAAAACAACGACCGGCTTCCGGGCAGTAGAAAAATAGCGGAAGAACTACAGGTGCACCGAAAAACCATTGTAGCGGCCTTATGGGAACTGCAGGAGCAAGGGTGGATAAAGACGATTCCCGGCATTGGTACCTTTGTAACTAATCCTGAGGCGCTGGCCGCCACCCAAAACGTGAGGGCAGCTAAGCATCCTCCGCTGCAAGCTATATATGATTTCCGGAAGGATTTTATATTGGATACTCCTTTGGAGAACAATCTGGAAGCCTATTCTTTTACGGCCGGAACCCCGGATTATCGCGTGATAAAGGCTGAGGAATTGGTTCGTTTTTACGCCTCGGTATTAAAGCGGAAAAATGGAGGGGGCCTAGCGTCGAGTACACATGGCGACACTTCCTATTTTAGGGATCAATTGAGCAATTATCTAAACCTGACCAGAAAATTTCACCTTTCCAGAAATTTTTTGTTGCCCATAGCGGGTATAGAACGGGCACTGTCCATTTTATTACGTTTACTGATAAATCCTGGCGACATCGTCTTGGTAGAAGAACTTAGCTATTTCCTGCCGAACATGATCTTTAACCAGGCAGGTGCCAAAATGAAGACCATCCCCGTGGACGCAGAGGGAATGGACATAGATTATATTCAAAATAATTATAAACCCGGGGAGATACGGTTGGTCTATATAAATTCAAGATGCCAATATCCCACGACCGTCAGTTTATCTGAAGCTCGTAAAAAGAAGTTGGTGGCTTTGGCAGAACGATATAATTTTATTGTGATTGAAGATGATACTGATTTTGAGTTTTCCCTTGATAAGCATAAAAAGGAATCCTTATTCAGTTTAAATGCGGGCCATCGTGTGATTTACCTGGGTGGTTTCGGGAGTTTCCTACACCCCGGTTTTCAAATGAATTTTATAATTGCGCCGCCGGATTTGTTGCGGGAGGGAGCCAAATATTTAAATGTCTTCGGAAAACCGGATCTGATTATGGAAAAGGCCTTGGGAGATATTATTCACCAAGGCGACATCCATCGATATCAAAGAAAGTCCAAAAAAATAATTGCGGAAAGAAAGGAACTGTTTGCACAATTGCTGAAGAGGTATTTTAAACACCGGATTGCTTTTACAATTGCCCCCACCGGGTTGGCATTTTGGGTTCGGTTCCCCGACTTCTTCCCACTGAAGGATTTACAAAGGAAAGCAAGGAAAAAGGGATTGGTGCTGCCAAGCGTTTGTCTTTATCAAAAGCGCAATTTAACGGCATTGCGATTGGGATTTGCCCATTTAAGCCCCCAGGAAATGGATACTGCCGTCAGATTGCTTAGTGAGGCTTACTATGAAGTGGTAGCGAATATGGCTTAGGTTGCTGATAATATTTGGCAATTTGAATATCTGCTGGGTTTTGTCCTATAAGATTTTCAATCGAAACGTATAGGGCAGAATGAGTAAGAATATTAGAAAACCAGGTAAGGTTAATAAATGAAAAACTTAAACATTTTGTATAGAGATTGGGCTTGGTGAGGGTTTAAATTCATCAACCTAGAGCCAATCTTTTTAAACCTTCCAAGCCCAAAATCCTGCTAGCTATTTCATCCTCATTTTATAAAAGAATTCAAAAAACCCTAGACTTTGTAGCTGTTACGCAACTATCTAAAACCGACAAAACTACTCTTTTATAATTTTAATTGTGTGGGTTTCCATATTGTCTTCCACTTGAAGTATGTATATCCCCTTCTTTAGGAAGGAAAGGTCTAGCTGTGTTTGTAAAGCATTGATATTTTTACTCAAGAGTTGTTGCCCACCCGTACTGTATATTCTTACGTCTTTTATAGTCTTTTTATTTCTTAAATTAAGCGTATGGGTTATAGGGTTTGGATAAACTTGCACGGTAGTTTTCTCAGCGGGATTATTGCCCATACCCAAAGCCTGCAAGTCGATGGTATATTTTATTAATCCCAGATCTATACTCCCTATATAAACCTCGGCACTTTCTTCCTCGAATTTTACGGTGGCGTCAACAGCGGTAATCTGTAAGAGTTCTTCATTTGCAATAGCCTCCCATGTTTGTCCCCCATCCAGAGAATAAACAATCGTAAATTGTGAAACGTCAGAATCAAATACAATTCCCACTAGATGCGCATCTACAAACTCTGAATGGAATGTTCTATGGAGCAGACCATCATAAATTTTAGACCAGGTTGCTCCCCCATTTAAGGATGTGAAGATGCCTCGATTGGTAGAAAGTGTTACTTGGTCTTCGTTTAAAGGATTTGAAGCCAGATGGATAATTAAATCAGTTCCGGGGAGCAGTTCTTCCAAGCCCGTGCTGGAATTTGCCCAACTTAGCCCCCCGTCTTCAGTTTTATAAATGTTTGTTCCTATGGAGATTAGTGCCTTATCCACATCATTTTCATAAAAATATATACCTTTTATCAAACCCGTTTCTGGAACTGTGATGGCAGTATTGGTAATATTGTTTGGATCGCTTATATCGGCTTTCCAAAATTCAATTTCTCCCATATTATTGGATAGGGAATACCAAACTTCATTTGGGGTATGTGGATCCACTTTTAAGGCATCCACATAGTTCATATAAGTATTGTAGATTTGAAATTTATTTTGTCCATGGTCATTACTAACTTCTAGGTCTGCTCCAAACCAACCGCTACTAAAAGTAAAGACTCGCCCCTCAGTGGTCGTATCTACAAACAAAGCAGGGGCATCGCCTTGGGTATAGGCATCCAAGGGAACAAGATCAAATGCTTCTTCGGTCTGGGTGGCGAGATTCCGATGTACAAAGCCATATTGCACTCCGTAATATAAGTGCATATCGCTCTGCGCAAATAGACCTATTGAGCCGGTTGATCTAAAATACTTATTTTTTTTCCACGTTATAGTAGCACCACCATCTTCAGAAAACATTGGAAAGTAATCACTATTGATAAAAACTTCCTCCTCATTAAATGGATTAAAGGAAAGATTCCATCCTGAATAGTAAGTATGGACATCGATGGGCTCATAAACATAATGTTCCCAACTTGTTCCGTTATCATTCGAAACAACTATTTCATTCTCTTCCAGTACAATGATATGACCTTCTGTAATAGGATTAAACGCTATTACATTGATATTGTTTAAGCTTCCTTCCGTCCAGGTTAAAGGAATCGCATTCCAGGTTTCTCCCCCGTCGTATGAACGATAAAGGTTTTCTGGGCTGTTGCCAAAGCTTATTCCTGTGGCTACATATATTTCGTCAATATTGAAGGGGTTGAAAGCTATGGGGTGTAAAATAATATTTTCCAACTTCAGGGTCCAAGTTTGACCGGCATCTGTGGAAGTCAATAAACCCCCTTCTACCCCATTTGGCCCAAACCCTCTGGTTAATATAAGATGTTGGGGATTCTGTGGATTAATTGCAATATTATTTAGAGAGACCCCATCATAGTCACTTTTAGAATAAACTTGATCCCAGGTTTGGCCACCATCCGTGGTATAATAGGTTATTTCATCGGTGCCAAATTCAAGAACGGCATTCATTAATATAATGTCGGAATTTTGGGGATAGATAGCGTATGACTGGATATATTTTACATTGGCACTATTGGGAATTTCTATTTCTTTGATTATAGCATTTGTGCTCAGATCTAAAATAAGGATACTGTTGTCAGCCGAGTCGCGATTGTATTTTACGAAACTCAATGCCATATTATTATTTGTCATTCTCAGGTTTTGAAATTCATTGGCGTCCTGATATCGCATCGAGAATAATACATGCCAAGTCTCTCCGTTATCTTCCGACCGTAAAATGTGGTTATTCATAGAAGTGGCAAATAGTCTATTTTCCACAGTAGGATGGTACGTAATATTAAATATCCTACCATAATCTTCAGACCCCACAAAATCCAATTGGGCATATATGGGGATAGTGGCATTAAAAAACAGCGGTAAAACTAAAAAGAGAGTAAAAAGATTTTTCATGGTTTACTGGTTATAAAATTAATTGCAGCGCTAAAGTGTAAAATCAAATTGAATTTCACATAGAAGACCACACGAATTAATAGGACATGGGAAAATAAATAATGGGACAACCAGATATTTAGATTCGGGAGAGATACGGAAATAGTTCGGCCGTTTCTTGAAGTCCCATTTTTTTTGCGATACGCTCTTTTCTTTTTCTGCAGGCATCTGGGGTAATATTCAACAGCGATGAAATTTCCTTGATGGATAGATTCATGTACAAATAGGATAAAAAACGTATATCATTCACATTGAGATTTTGGTGTTTTTCCCGCAGCGAGCTCAAAAAACCGTGATTGGTTTCTTCAAAATGTATAAGAAAATCATCTTTGGTTTTATCCTTTTTGATTTGTTTGTTCAAAATGGCCACATATTTTCTGACTTCAGGTTTGTTTGATAAATCTACTTGCTCTTTAATGTTCTGTACCACTTCCTGCAATACTTCATTTCTATTGGACATATTTAATGCCTTAACCGCCAATGTCCTGTTTTTCGCTTCCAGTTCACTTTCCAGTTCCAGCATTTTAATTTTTTGATTTCTTTCAGCAATTATCTTTTTTTGCTTATCTCTAATGTGGGCATTTCTCCAGGTCCAAACAATCACTAGAATTATAAATACAATTGCACTGAATGAAGCATAGAGCATTTTACGTTCTGCTTCATAATTTTTGGTTTTCTCGATCATTTCAATTTCATAATTCCTCATGGCGAACTTTACACGGTTTGCCTCAAACTGGCTACTGCTCTTTAGATGGTATAGACTATCCTTGAGAATTATGACCGTATCTTTGTATTTACTGGCCAATTCGTACTTTTTTTCCCTATAATTAAGATTTGAAAGATGTTGGAATATATTTATTTGCGTGTCCAAGCTATTATGGGGACTTTGGGCCAAGGCGGCAAACTCTTCTGCTTTTTTTATATTCGCTTCGCTTAACGCTATTTTGGATAGTAAAAGCAGTCCGGATGCTTTTTGTTCTATAAATTCCAAAGTGGTCAACTCAGGTATTAAACGCAATAATTCTTCCTTAGCGTTTTTGTGTTCATCACTTAAATAATAATTTTCGGCCAATGCATATCGCCCCTGCAATAATACATTTTGATGGTTTTGAAGAAGCGGCAGCGCCTTCTGCAAATACGCCCTTGCATCCTCGAGTCGGCCTGCGCTATTGAGTGCCAGTCCTAAATTGACGGCATAAAGACCCATCTTAAAACTGTCGGTGTTTTTATCGGCAAGGGTATAAGCTTTTAAAAAATACTTTTCTGCCTCTGCAAGATTGTTTTCTTGATAGAAGAGAATCCCGATATTATTGAGAACGACCATTTCCTGGGTTGTATCCAAATAACTAAGGGCAATATCATAGGCCAGAAGGTAATTTTCAAGGGCTTCCCCATAATCGGAAAGTTTATAGTAGTTTGCTCCAATATTGTTTAACGTCAAGAATAATTCTTTGTGCCAACCTTTTTCCTGGGCGATTTTCTGAACCTTGGTAAGTATTTCCAGAGATTTGGCATGCTTATTTTGATGCATCGCTTCAATAGCTTGCTGTATAAGTATATCACATTCGGGTCGTGTTTCCTCTTGTGCATTTATAATTAGAAATAAAAAAATTAGTAGCGACTTCATTGGGGAAACTTTTAATAGTGGATCACATATATTAATTAGGGCACAAATTATTATAAAAATGTGAATAGTATAAAAAAGTGCTTGGAAATAAATATGCTATAATCACTTACGTAAACCTTGCATTAATTCCATAATATAAATCGTTCCTGATTTATTCAGTCTAATGATTACAGCATTCTCTCCTTGCAGCTGGGCACTTCTGGAGGGCTTCCAAGACCTGCGCACTACATTCCCTCTTCCTTTCATTTTTATGGAAACTTAGCATTTTAAACGGGATTGTTGTCATGGAATTCTTATATTTTCACCTCTCAAAAAAAACCTTGCTTTCTCCAATGGATATTACTAAAAAATGCTTTCTTATTTTCATTTTATTTTGTGCTGCTGGCTATGGCCAAGTTGAAAGTAAATCGGAATGCAATGCAATGATAGAAAAGGGGATTGCGCTTATGTTTGAGAAAAAACATGTACAGTCGCTCGAGATTTTGTTGGAAGCAACCGCAATTGCCCAAAAGAATGATTGGAGCCAGCAGGAGTTTCGCGCCGTTCTCAATACGGGTTCCAACTACTACCTTATGTCCGATTTTGGAGAGGCCCTTGAATTCTATTTAAAAGCATATGAAATAGCTATAGAACATCTCCAAACTAAAGACGAATTAACTGTCTTGAATAATATTGGCATTCTCTATTTTCAAGAGTCAAATTTACCCAAGGCTAGAGATTATTTTTTAAAGGCATATGAGCTTAGTAGCACTGATGTAAACAGCAATAAGCATGGGTATTACGCCATAAATCTCGCGCTGGTTTCCAATAAAATGAATAAGGCGGAGGATGCGAGTAGATATATTCAGGAAGCGCTTCCTCTGGTTAGGGACCAGCCCGAAATAGAAATTATGGCCAAAATGGCCTTGGCGGAAAATCTTTTTATAAAATCGAATTACGACCAGGCTCGGGAAAGGGCTTTAACCCTCCTCCCCCAGTTGGTGGGTGATGCCCACGCCGATAATAGGGTATTCGTTCTCCTGCTTATCGCCCAAATTTATGAGAGGCAACAAAATTATCAACTTGCCCTGCAATATGCAAGGCGAGCAAGGGCTGCCTCCAAATCGTTGGAAAATAGGGAAGATGTCTATGAGGCGCTTTCCAAGGCCTATATATCGTTACGGGACTATGACAGTGCCTTGCGTTATAAGGACAGTGTAATTATGGCCCGAGACACACTGCAGAAAATACGCAACATTACGCTCTATGAAAACAATAAAATAAAGTTTGAAATTCAGAATTACGCCCATCAATTAAGTGAAAGCCAACTGCTTTTGCAAAAGGAAAGGCGCTTTTTCTACAGCGTTGTGGTTTTCGGACTTCTGCTTTTTGTTTTGGCCCTTTGGATATTTCGAAACCATATTACAAAACAAAAGCAAAGAAAAAAAATTACCGAACTTGAACTGGAGCAGGAAAAGTCGAAACGTCTGCTGGCGGAAAAGCAAATACGGGAACGGGAAATCGGGATAAAACTGGAGCAGCAGCGATTAAAAAATGAATTGGACTTAAAAAACAGAAAGCTTACTTCAAAGGCGGTCTATCTTTCCAGCCGCAACGAATTGATTGAGGAAATAGTAGAAACCCTCTCCGCCAATGCACAGGTAAAGGCACAACCCGAATTGCTCTCGCAGCTAAAGGCCCTGAGCAAACATCTTAAAAACAATCCCCAATTCGACAGTTTTTTCAGTCATTTTGAAGAGGTAAATCCTGGATTTTCTACTCGGCTTTTGGCCTTGCATCCCAACCTCACCCAACAGGATGTGCGGTTTATAATGTATCTCTACATGAATTTGGGAAATAATGAAATAGCATCTCTTTTAAACATTACGCCCCAATCCTGTAGAAAAAGAAAGGAGCGAATTTCCAAAAAGCTTGACCTTGGTGACGGGAAGTCATTAGCCGTTTATATTACCACAATCTAGGGGGCTGTCACAAATTTATACGGTCCCTGTCACAAAATGTCACGCCTGTTTCCTGCCTGTCCTTCTCGCAACTTTCTATTTTTACGGGTATAACCAAAATACATTTTTATGAAAAAGACCATTATTCTTTTTGTGTTCCTTCTTATTGCCGTAGGACCTTCGGCTATGTCGCAGCTTAGTTTTGAGGCCCATGACGATTACGGACAGCTTTACGACATTTTATTTGATTCAAATCAGGAAAACACCCTATATGCCAGAACAGTGGGAAACCATATTGTTAAATCGAGCGATAGTGGCGATACTTGGCAGATTCTTTATAGCGATCCTATGGTGCAGTATTGCACCTTAAGGGACCTTCGCCTTATCAATAACTCAGAAAGCCTGAGTTTTATAGTAAAGGCTGAAGGTACGGCCTATAATAAAGTTGTAGTATTAAACCTTACCGATGGAACGGTGCAAAAGGAATATAATGTTCCAAATCCACAGGAATCCGATATTTTAATTGCGAGTTATGATATCTATAGTCCTAACAACGATATTGCTCTTCTGCATACTACTTATACTATAAATTTCGGGTTTACGAATGAAGTGTTTTTAACTCTCGATGGCGGCGCCACTTGGAGAAGTATTTATTTTAGTCCCGATTACAGGGATATATCAATAAACAATGTGGCTATTTCTCCCAATAACCCTGACAAACTATTTCTTATGAGAGGGGTTTCGCCGGGGAGCGACATGGGGGGTCTGTTTGTCAGTGAGGATGGCGGTACCACCTGGGACGAAAAAATTCCAGGAAATACCTATAGTGCTATAGCATTCAACCCAGACAACAGCAATGATATTCTTTTAGGGACTTTTTATGGCTATGGTACCCACCAGGAGAATCTTTATCGCTCACAAGATGGTGGCGACACTTGGAACGTGGTCCCGTTAACCTATACTAGTATGTCCAACGACAACATCAATTTTATTAAATTTAATCCTACAAACCCTGCCAATATTGTGGTATTGGAAGAAAATGAAATAATTGTAACGCAGGACGATGGCCTTACCTGGGAGCATCAAGTTTATACTGCTATCGATCCTGAGGATTACTATTATGGATTGTCTGTTTCCTTCAATCCTTTTGAGGCCAACGATGTAATAATAACAACCGATTTTTACCCCTTCCGTTCGCTGGACGGGGGGATTACCCTTTCTAAACTTTCCAATCGTTTTGTAAATAGTACGGGTAGGATTGACGCCCATTTTGAATCGGGTGGGAATCATTTGTACTATGGTCTCAGAAATGGGTTTATCCATAAGGACTTGGATAGCAACTCCGAAACTGGATACCGCATGAGGCCCCTAAACAATACCTTTGGGGCAACCACCTTCCCGTATGCCGATGCGGAAGTGGAAGGAAGAATCTTTAACAGCAGTCGCTTTGGAATGAATTCAGTATTGGAAATGAGTACGGACCATGGCGCCAATTATATATCCCTTTACAGCAGTATGATGTTCTTGAACATTTATACTCTGGCTACCGATCCTAGCAATACCGACCTAATTTGGTTTTCATTTGGAGAAATGGCCTATAAAGTTGACGTTACGGATGTTTCCATGCCGATTATAACCGAAGTAAACCTGCCGTCAACCAATCTGTTATATGGAATCATAATTGATCCAATGGATTCGGATAGGATAACCATTACCCAAGGTACCGCGGTCTATAGTTCTACGGATGGAGGGGCTACGTGGGAAAACACCTCCTCCGGCCTGGAAACCTTGGTTGAGGGGCAGGATATGATTTTAGATGCCAAAAGAAATCCGTTAGACCCAAACGAATATCTCTTAGCTACCACCAAGGGGATTTATCTTTCAACAAATAAAGGACAAAATTGGGTGCGGACTTTTGAGGAGTTTGTGGACAAAGTAGATTTTTCCAATATTACTTCGGGTCATATAGTAGCTCGTAACCATTACTCCGATGGTTTTTTATATCCGCGGGCCAATTCTAGAATTATTTATTCAACCGATGCGGGTCAAAACTGGGAAGTTATTTCCGGGGAGGCGTTGGAGTATATCAATTCAAGTAGTTCCATAGTACGTTTTTATGAAGATAATGCCGATGTGTTTTATGGAACTTTTGATACGGGGTTGGTGCGCTATAATATTGATTTGAGCACCCTTGATGTGGCCCAATCCCAATTAAAGGATGCTATTGCCATCTACCCAAACCCTGCCAGCACTAACTTATGGATTACCGCTGCAGACCTACAAATCCAGGATGTGAAAATTTATAACATCAAAGGACAGCTAGTAATTGAAGTATCGGAGAATATGGAACAAATTGACATCTCCTCATTGACTAGTGGGGTTTATTTAATAAAAATAGAGACCGCCAAGCAGACATTTTTCAAGCGATTATTAAAAAAATAAGAACCTAAAAATAAGAACATATGAAAGATTTAATCAAATCCATTCCCTTAACCATCATTGGATTGATGTGTATGGGAAACGTAGGCTTTGCCCAATTTACGCAAGAAGCTAAAATAGTAAGTGAAAATCGTGAGTCGCGTGCAGAATACGGCACTTCGGTGGCTATCCTCGACAGTTATGCTGTTGTTGGAACGTCCAGGGAGAATGTTGCTTCGGGGGCGGCATATATCTATCAAAAAGATACAAATGGCGAATGGTCCTACCTTCAAAGTTTTACTGCCCCGGATCCCAATATGGGGGCCGAATACGGAGGTGGGGCGAAACTGACCCACGATCTTATGGTTATTGCCGCGGGCAGGGCGGACGTTGCCGGCTTGGAACGGGCTGGAGCCTTATATGTTTATCAACGCAATGGCTCTTCCTGGGAATATGACACTAAACTTATAGCCAGCGATTTTAGCGCAGATGCAAAGATGGGTATGAACCCTACTTCGCTCGATATGGAGGGTGCTACCATTGTAGTAGGGGCGCCAGGAGAAACCTCATGGACTGGTAGCGTGTATGTATTTGAAAAATCTGGCGGAAATTGGAGCGAGGTCCAGAAAATATTGAGTCCAAATCCACAGCAAAATGATATTTTTGGAATAGGGGTATCCTTAGATGGGGATTATATGGTGATAGGCGCCAGTGAGGAAGACAATACCAAGGGAGCAGCCCATATATACCTGAGGAATAGCAGTGGGGTGTGGGAGCACCAGCAGCGAATAACTGCCTCTGACGCCATGGGGCAAGCTTATTTCGGTACTTCAGTAGCTATATCCAATACAAGTATCGCAATAGGTGCCTACGGGCACGCCGGGGGCGCGGGCGCAACCTATATTTTTGAGGATGACGGGTCGGGCAACTGGATAGAAACCCAGAAAATCACCGCTTCTACGCCCTCCATTGAGGCTAATTTTGGGTGGAATTGTTTGCTTCAGGACAATCATCTAATTGTTAGCGCTCCTCACCCTTATGGTGTGGAAAAAGGAGAGGTTTATGTATATGAAAGGGTTGGTGGTTCATTTACCGAAATTCAAAAGGTGGAAAGTCTAGACCTCGCCCCCGAGGATTTTTATGGATGGAATATCGAGATGGATTCAAATCAATTGATTATAGGCGCGCCGTGGGAAGATGAGGATGCAAATGGAGGAGACCCTGTGGATCGTGCAGGCTCCGCATATATTTTTAAAAACCCCTTATTGGCCCTTAATGACTTTCAGGACAATACGGAATTCCGCATATATCCCGTTCCAACCAGTAGGAACTTAACTATAGAAGCAAGTGGTACTATAAATAACCTAAGCCTTGTAAACCAATTGGGAGCTGTACTTATGGAAAAAAAGGTTATAGCCGCAACGCAGCATACACTTGATCTTTCCCAATATGCACGAGGAATCTATTTCTTGAACATTGGAATGGACAACGGTCAAACGGTAGTGAAAAAGATTGCTGTAGAATAAATTGAAATTTTTTCCTAGGATTGTTACCCCTTAAGAATTTTCTTGAGGGGTTTTGTTTTCCATCCTTTATTGGCGCATTTTCATTTCATCTAGGGAGGGCCAGTTGTCCTTAATTGGATTATGAGCAACTGTATGTAGCAAATATTACCACTTTTTTACCTGGAAAAAAAGGAAACAATCCGGAACCACATTCCATACTTCGGCATCGTTTTTTTGCTAATTCCCATTCAATAATTATGTCTTTTTTCGGATATAAGTTAACTTCACAACCTTTTTAGGTTTATGAAAGTAATCTCTATATTCTTATTTCTCCTTTTCGGCCCTTTTTTGCTGGCCCAGAGTACAGCAGAATTGGACAGTCTTTTGCTGCAGGGAATAAATGCGAGAAGTAATAAGGAATATTCCCGCTCGCTGGAATTATTGACCAAAGTACGCACGGTTGCCGAAGAAAACCAATGGCATAAGCAGCAGTTTTTGGCTATCAACAACATAGGGGCCAATTATTATTCCATGTTGGATTACGGAGAGGCACTGGACAACTATCTGGAGGCCTATACCATAGCCTTAAAATACTTGGATGGAAATGAAGAGATGATTGTGCTTAACAACATTGCAATTCTCTATAGTAAGGAAGGCGACTTCCAAAAGGCAGAAGAGTATTTCTCCAAGGCCTATGTATTGGCCAAAGAACATAAGGAAAAAGTGAAAATTGGGTTATATGCCGTGAATCTTGGGATCGTATCCAATCAACAGGATAAAATAGAGCAGGCCGCTACCTATTTGGCAGAGGCAAAGGAAATGCTGAAAGAGGAGCCTTCCCTGGCTATTTTGGTAGAAATAGCCTTGGCCGAGAACCATTACAAACGGGGAGAGCTCCCCGCTGCAAAAGCCCTGGCAGAAAAAATACTGCCAGAATTGGATGCCATTGCCTTTAGTGAAGAGCGGATTTCCATATTGGTATTGCTTTCCAATATTGCGGCAGATATGGGAGACATAAGTCAGGCCATTGAATATGCACAGGCTGCACTAAAGGCTGCTGTAAATCCTGAACATCAAATAAGCGCTTATGGGCAATTGGCTGAGGTATATATTAAAAATGGAGCATACGATAAGGCCCTAACAGCAAAGGATTCCATTATTTCCCTCACCGAATCGCTAAACCAACTGAAAAATGGCCGATTGTTTGAAACCAACCGGGTAAAGTTTGAAATTGCCGATTATAGAAGAGAATTGCAACAGAGCCGGGAACTGCGGCAAAAGGAACGCACAACCCTATACAGCCTTTTGGGTATTTTCTTTTTGTGTATTTTGCTAATTGCCTGGGCCTTGTACAACAGCTATATAAAAAATAAGCAGCGAAAAAGATTGCATCAACAGAATAGGGAATTTATAGAATTGGAACTTCAGAAAAAAGAAAGTGACAACCTCCTGCTCGAAAAGCAATTGCACGCCAAGGAGGCGGTAGCTATGCTGGAGCAGGAACGCCTAAAGAATGAAATAGAAAATAGAAATAGGAAGTTAGCGGCAAAGGCCCTTCAAATTTCGGGGCGCAATGAATTGATAAAGGAGGTTATCAACAGCTTGACCCACCAATCTGAAGTTGCGCGCAATGCATTTTTATCCACTAAAATAAAGGAACTTAAAAAACTGCTCAAAAACGACTCGGAATGGGCAAGCTTTCTCACCCATTTTGAAGAGGTGAACCACGGATGGCTTACAAAGCTTCGCAATAACCACCCTGAATTGACGGCCAATGATATTCGATATCTAAGTTATCTATATATGGATCTTACTACCAAGGAAATAGCCTCCCTCTTTAATATAACCGTCGAGGCCACCCGCAAGCGGAAAGAGCGAATTAGCAATAAAATTGGGCTGGAAGATAGCGCTGCCTTATATCCTTATATTACAACACTTTAATAGGGGATGTCACGCTTTTTCTAAAAGCCGTCGCACTAATTAGGATGAATTTTTAGGGCTATTGAAGATAATTCCTGAATATTGGGTTCCACTAAAAATTTTTAAATATGAAAAAATTTACCCTTCTCTTTGTTGTAATATTTATTTTTCAATCTGCCCTATACGCCCAGTTTGAGGTGACGGGTTCGGATGATTTCGGGCGGCTGTTTGATGTTACCTATGATGCCAACGTACCCAATAAGGTGTATGCCTTAACTCTTGGAAACCACATAGTAGTTTCTGAGGATAATGGCGCCAGCTGGGATATTTTATATTCCCTTTTCATTGGACAGGGAGCGAGCATCCGCGATTTAAAACTCTCGCCAGATGGTACGGCCCTCACCTTTTCGGCATATTTGCCGAATAGCAGTTTAAATGAAATAAGAATATACGATATTGCCACCGCGGCCATTGTAAAATCCTTCCCATTGCCAAACCGGATGGATAGCGCCTATGTTACTTCATACGATTTTTACGACGGCGATACCGATATCTTATTGGTCGATACCAACTTTCCAGTAGGAATGAGTACTGAGGGGAAGACTTTTTACACGGCCGATGGAGGGAATAATTGGAATATGATCTACTACACCAATGACCATGACACCGTATTCTTAAACGACGTAGCCATAAGCCCAAACAATCCCGATAAAATTTTTCTCACCCGTGGCAATGGCAGTACCGGGGTGGACGGGGGTCTCTTTGTGTCTGAGGATGCGGGGCAGACATGGGAAGAGAAACTTCCTGGAATCATTTTGGATCCCATAAGTTTTGACCCCGCAAACCATCAACATGTTCTGATGGGTACGGGCATCAGTTTTGGAGGTACCGTTGAAAACCTGTATAAATCCATTGATGGTGGCGAAAATTTTAATATTGTTCCTATCACTTGGACAGCTGGAATTTTGGATTGCATCAACGTAATACGTTTTAATGAGAACAACCCCTCACAAATCATAGTATTGGAAGAAAATGAAATTGCAATTTCGGAAGATGGGGGCATTACTTGGGAAAACTTTGTTTATCCGGATGATGACCCGCAGAGTTACTATTATGGGCTGCAGGCGAGTTACAATCCGCAAAATTCTGAGGAAATTTTTATCAGTGCCAACTATGTTCCCTTATTCTCTTCCGATGGCGGCGAAACCCTGAGTTGGTCCAAAAGCCCCTATTTTGTTAGTACGGGAAATATAGATATGTATTTAAATGGTGCGAATGCCAATCTATATTACGGCGTTCAATTCGGCTACGTGCATCGCGACCTCAATACCGGTACCGATACGCCTTATGATATTGTACCCTTGAATATTTTCTCAAACACTCCTGGCCAAACGCAATATGCAGATAAGGTTACGCCAAATCGTGTTTACACCTTTTCCTCCAGTTTTATGGGGTCTAGCCTTAGAATGAGCAACGACAATGGTGCTACCGAAAGCGAATTGTTGATGATTTTCGCCAATAGACTGACTGCCGTAGCAACCTTCCCAAATGCTCCCCAGACTATTTTGGCAGCCTTCGGAGGCTTCGAACCGAGTGAAACCCAGTTAAAGAGAATAGATTTTAGCGACATTAACAATATTTCGGTAACCGATATCACTTTACCCAGTCTTGATTACATCCATGAAATACTTATTGATGCTACAGGAAAAATTATAATGCCGGTTGGTATAGAAGTGTATTCCTCGATGGATGGTGGCGCCACTTGGACCAACAATAGCAGTGGCCTAGATGTTTTGGGTGCCAATGACCTCATTTTTGACCTGCAAAGAGATCCGTTGGATAATAACCGAATGGCCTTGGCAAGCTCAAAAGGCATTTTTATATCAGAGGATGGAGCTGAAAACTGGATGCGAAAAACCACTTCCCTGGTTTTTAATGTAGCCTTTTCAACCGAAACGGAAGGGGCGATGATGGCTTCCACATACAGTTCGGAATTTTCTGAATTTACACTCCATTACTCTACCGATGGAGGAGAAACGTGGGCGTCCATCAATAATGAACAATTGTTGGGTATAGGCTCGGGTTCCTCCGCCTATCTGTTTGGCGAAAATTCCGTGACAGCCTTCATCGGTTCCTTTGACCTTGGTCTGGTAGAATATACAGTAGATTTGAATGTTGCCGGAATCCCAGATTTTGGAAATGGCGATAAGGAAATAGCCATTTATCCCAACCCTGCCTCTAAGGTATTGAATATCAGTCTAAAAAACTCAAGGGTGAACCGAGTAACCCTTTATACGCTATTGGGCGCCAAGGTATTGGATAGTGAAGATACTTCCAGTGTAGATATTTCAAACTTGGCTGTGGGCACATATTTGGTGCGCGTATTGGATAGCAACAGAAAATTATTCTTTAAAAAAATCGTGAAACAATAGGCATTAAAATTTTATGATGTCGTGAAGGAGCTCCCGGGAATTTATTTTTGGGAGCTTTTGGCGCACTCAAAATCCTCCTTATGCCAAAGCTATAGCAAAGCCATAGCAAAGCCATAGCAAAGTCATTAAAATGTAAGAAAATAGCCGTTTTTTCCTACAAAATGCAAGTCCCTGCTTTCCCCCTTGGGAACTACTGGGGTAAAATCTCAGGCCTGCCAACCATCCAAATTGTGTTTCATCGCTTTAATTAACAAGGCTTTTTGCGCTTCCATACACATTTTTAAAACCATTCTATCCCGCATCCCACTTCCAATTTTTCATCTATTTCCGTTCTTAAATCGCCCAAAAATTCCTCATCCATAAAAACCCCAAAAAATAGTAAGCCCTCTTTTCCCAGTATTTCCAGCCTTTCCCAATCTTTCTAAAAATAAATCGTACCCCATATACACCCCACTTGTGAATAATCGCTTTTCCCACATCCCATCTTTGCAGCTCACTTTAAATCTTTTTATTATGGCTAAACAAACTGGAATTATCAAATTAAAAGGTACTATCGATGATATCGCCTTTTACAAAACCGCAGACGGTCATCTTGCCCGAGCTAAGGGAGGAGTTGACCGCGACAAGATCCTTCACAGTGCTGCATTTGCACGCACCCGTGAAAACATCTCCGAATTCGGTCGGGCAGGCCAGGGGGGCAAATTGATCCGCACCGCCCTGCGCTCCCTGATGCAAAAGGCTAAGGACCGCCGTGTGGTAAGTAGGCTCACCACCCTCTTACTGGCTATCATTAAAACCGATGCCGTAAACTCCCGTGGCAATCGTACCCTTTCGGAAGGCAACCTGGCAATGCTCGAGGACTTCGATTTTAACATTAATGGAAAACTGGGCACCACCTTCTTCGGCCAGTTTATCCCAAGTTTTGATCGGGTTTCGGGCGATGCCACCATTGCCGTCGATGCCTTTACCGCCACTGAGCAAATTGGCGCTCCATCGGGTACTACCCACTTTAAATTGGCAATGGGCGTCGCTGAGTTGGATTTCCCAAACAAAACCTTTTCCTTCAGTGAGATGCACATGGGTATCCTGCCCTACGACAACTCGGCTGTAGCAGCGGCTAACCTTACTGCTTCGGTAAACCCCAATTCAACCCTGCCGGTAGTAGTCGTTATGGGTATCGAGTTTTACCAAGAGGTGAACGGCGAGTACTATTCCCTAAAGAATGGAGCCTTCAACGCCCTGAATGTGGTAAATGTTGACAAGGTGTAAGTAAATGGAACTTGTCCTAACAAGGGTGTATAAGCGTGGGGGTACCAATGGTACCCTCACCTTAAACGGACACTTCGTCTGCTTTACCATCGAGCTTCCATGGAAAGAGAACAAACAAAATAGTTCCTGCATCCCGGAAGGCATCTACGAACTGAGGTCCCGAACCTCCACCAAGTTCCACAACCACTTGGAAATCCTGGATGTGCCAAACAGAAGTTATATCCTGATCCACCCTGCAAACAATGCCATCACCGAACTCCGTGGCTGTATCGCCCCGGTCAACCTGCTAACGGGTATTGGTACGGGTATCAACTCTAAACTGGCCCTACAGAAACTCCTCTCCCTATACCATCAGGCTAGGGATAGAAATGAAAAAGTAATCCTTAACATTAATTCAAATCGGTATGAATATCTTAAACAGATACAAAAGTCCAACTCCTAAGTTTTTTCGAACCCTGCGCAATGTGGGCCTCGGTCTGGCAACTGCCGGCGGTACGCTCCTCGCGGCACCCGTAGCCCTTCCGGCCTGGCTGCTTTCAGCCGCTACTTACGTGGTGGTCGCCGGCACAGTGGCCACGGCTGTAAGTCAGGCAACGGTTCAGGGTGACGAGCCTGAGCCCCCACAAGCGCCTAATGGTGGTCTCTAAGGAGATTCCCTTTATTGCCGGCACCATTGGAGGTTTTCTGGCTTCTACACTCCCCAATATAGGTTCCCAACAACTTTTCACAACCTGTATCTTGGCGATTATAGGGGCAATAGTAAGTTTCTTTACAACCCTCCTCTTACGTAAAATTGTAGCTGTGTCAACCACATATTTCTCCACAATTAGAAGATGGTTTAAGAAATTATAAACCTCCTAAATTTCAAAACCGTTAGGAATCTCATACCCTAACGGTTTTTTTTAGTATGTCCTTGCACTTTGTAGCCTTAGTTGCCCTAGCTTTTTGGGCTGTGGTTAAATCCCAGATCGGGATTACCGAAGAAAAGCTTTTCCTAAAGCCTGCATAGGGTCTTTCAATAAACTATAAACTAGGCTGAAGTGGAGAGGCTTTTTTTGTTTTTGGAATACTAAGGCTGATTAGATTTCTTTCCATAGCAGATATTTTTAGTATTTTCTTATATTTAAGTTCTTAATATAAAGCCTATTGTATGGCACAAGTATATTTTGCGGAAATTAGATCCTATCAATTGAATATTGGTAGAAGTTCTCCTGGATCAGGAGATTTTGGCCACTCATGGCAACGCTATATAAAGTTGAACTTAAATCCAGGAAGATTTGGGGATGGCGTAACCACGGCAGAATTGAATTTTTTTGAAGATCCGGCACATATTCCCAGTTATGAAAATGGTGTTCGTTCCAGTAGGGGAATTAAAATATTAATTCCATTAAATGATTTTCACGACCTGTATGATGTACTTAGATCCGAAAAACCTTTGAGTTTCTTATGGCAACAATTGGAATCTGGATCAACCGCGACGCGTATTAATTCCTGGAGACTCACAACCTCAAGCGAACCTTTAGCAGAAGGAGATTCTGAACTATAATTACATCATTATAGTTAAATAGACCAATGAAAAGCTTTTTCTAAAGCCTGCACTGAGTCTTTCAATAGACTCAAGATAAACTAGGCTGAAGAGAAGGGGCTTTTTTTGGTGTTTCTTTTCTCAACTGTATTTGAGAAAAGCAAGAAACTTTCCCATATTTACTTATTTTGCTTAAAATCTATCTACTGTGAATTTGGTTGGATGGGGAATAATTATATTTTTGATACTTCTAACTAACCGTTTAATGAGCCGATTGCTTCTTGCTTTCTTTTTAACCTTACTTTCTGTCTCCTGTTCTAAAAAGGAGGACTATAAAAACAGTTCACGTGCCACAGGCTGGAAAATGATTGGCCGAATGGGCGGTTTTGCAAAAGATTATAATAAAAAAACCAAGGAGCAGGAAACAGGCCCCGGCCTGGTTTTTATTGAGGGTGGTACTTTTACGATGGGCCGTATCCAGGATGATCCCATTGGTGATTGGAACAATACCCCAAATCAGCAGCATGTTATGTCTTTTTATATCGATGAAGCCGAAGTTACTAATCTGATGTATGCAGAATACCTAGATTGGATAAAACGGGTATTCCCACCCCATGAAGAGAATTATAGCCATATTTATTCCAGTGCAGTGCCAGACACCTTAGTTTGGAGAAACTCCCTCGGTTTTAATGAAGCTATGGTGAAAAATTATCTACACCACCCCGCCTTTTCGGAATATCCTGTGGTGGGGGTTAGTTGGTTACAAGCGGTTAATTTTTGCAAATGGCGTACCGACAGGGTTAATGAAAAGTTATTGGAAGATGCAGATTTTACGGCACTTAATGCTAGATACAATGTAAAGGCCAATGAAATATTTTCAACAGAAACCTATATCAAAGCCCCTACCTTAGCATATGGAGGTAATGATTCCATCTTAAATGGCGGTAAACGTTCTAGTCGTCTTGTCGAACTAAAAAAAGATAGTACAATTCTCGGCGCTAAACATACCGATTTATATATGCAGCGCCGTGATGGAATCTTCCTTCCAGAGTACCGCCTACCCACTGAAGCTGAATGGGAATATGCTGCCTTGGGGCTCGACGGAATTAGGGAATATAATATTCACAAAGGACGAAAAAAGTATCCTTGGAACGGACAATACACTCGCTCCGGAAAACGTAAATCGCGTGGCGACCAATTGGCAAACTTTAAACAAGGAGATGGCGATTACGGTGGAATAGCCGGTTGGAGCGATGACAATGCCGATATTACCGCCCAAGTAAAAAGCTATCCCCCAAATGACTACGGGCTATATGATATGGCAGGCAATGTAGCAGAATGGGTAGCCGATGTTTACAGACCCATTGTGGAAGATGATTATAACGACTTCAACTATTATCGTGGAAATGTTTACACCAAAGACTCCCGAAACCCCGATGGCACTTTTAACATCGTCACCATAGATTCCATAATTTATGACACCCTGCCCACCGGCAAACTCATTCCAAAGCAACTTCCGGGTGAACTCATTCAAGTTCCCGTAGATGAATGGGAAACCTACCTTCGTATAAATTTTTCAACAAGTGATAATGGAAATTATAAGGATGGGGATCAGGGCTCAAAACTTTACAACGCCAAAAATAGATCATCTACAGAACACCCAATGTACAATGCGCCAGTCCATAAAACTTTAGTGGATAGTACGGGCAATATCCAAAGACAGTATGATAAAAACGCCAATAGAACATCATTGATAAATGATGAGGTTCGGGTTTACAAAGGAGGCTCTTGGCGCGACAGAGACTATTGGCTAGATCCGGCCCAAAGACGTTTTTTGCCTCAATACATGGCTGCAGACTATATTGGCTTTAGGTGCGCAATGTCCAGGGTGGGTTCTAAGACCAATAAGAAAAAACGACCGCGCCGATAATTTTTTACTAACAAGGGTAGGGTATTTTCGAAGATAATTGTTCAATATATAAATACCGAAAAAACAATCTTTTTTTAGTATATTTATAATAACCATTAATACATTTTTTATGAAACGTAGGAATTTTATAAAGAAATCGGGACAGGCTCTGCTTGCCGTTTCAACTATTTCCATTACAGGAGCTATTATTTCTTCTTGTTCTTCCGATGATTCGGATGACTTTTTTGATGATGGCTACTATGATAATGGGTATTACGGTGACGGTTATTACGACGATGGTTATTATGATGACGGTTACTACGATGATGGTTACTATGATGATGGTTACTACGATGATGGTTACTACGATGATGGTTATTATGATGATGGTTATTATGATGATGGCTACTACGACGACGGCTACTATGGCGATGCCCAAGTAATTCGCGATATTTTAATTGCAACAAACTGGAAAGTTGCCAGCTATATAGATAGCGGAGACGACGAAACATCAGATTACAATGGCTATACCGTTGATTTTAAAGTTAACGACCAAGTAACTGCCACTAACGGAAGCAATACCAATAACGGAAGCTGGTCTGTTAACGGTTCGGGAACTGAACTAAACTTAAACTTTAACGGCTCTCCTTTTGATGAATTCAATGATGGGTGGGACATTATAAGCGTAATGCCTACAAGAATTGAGCTGCGCGATGTAAGTGGAGGCGGCGGTGGAACCGACATTTTAATTTTTGAAAAAGCATAGTCTGTTTGTTAGTGTTTTTTTAAATTGATTGGACATTTCTTTGAATTCTATCAGAAATGTCCAATCTTATTTAAACCCTCCTTTATTTTGAAAAAAATCCTATTTCTTCACGATACATTATTGGAAACACCACGCGGTGCCGAACTTACCATTAAGGAATTGATGGCGCTGGGTGAAAGAAAAGGGTATTCCGTTTCAGCGGATTTTCTTAAGAATTTTGAAGCAACAAAATCCAAAATTTCAAAAACAGATTTAGTAGTTTTAAACAGTAGCTCCCGCTGTCATTTTGAGCTGGATTTAGTGCGATATCTTCTTTCCCAACAAGTTCCGTACATTAAGGTTGAATATGATTATAATTTCTGTGTACGCCGAAATATTCTCTGTACAGTGGATTATAACATCCGTAATTGCTGCAATCCCGATAAATTTCACCTTTTCAGAAAGCTGTTTTCCGGCGCAGCCCTAAATGTTTTTCAATCCCCAAAACATTATCAATCACATTTCGACTTTTATGGTGAGGCAGTAGCAAATCATTTGATCATGCCACCTACCGTCGATGTTTCCAAACTAAAGCCTTCTGAAGAAAAAGACAAAGAAACCATTCCGTTTTTTGGCGATCTCAACTTTTTAAAAGGCGGCCATGACTATGTTACCTATGCCGAAGAACATCCAAACCTTAACTTTAAGGTTTTCGGAAAAAACCGTTTGCGTCGTGATATGCCAAAGAACATGACTTTCCATGACCCAATTTCAAATGCGGAAGTACTTGAAATTCTTGGAAAAACAAAGCAGTTTATTTGTAAGCCTGTATGGCCCGAACCTTCGGGAAGACTTGCCGCAGAAGCATTTCTTTCAGGTTGTGAAATTCTTTCAAACGATAGAATAGGAACTTTTTCTTTTGATTTTTATCCTGATGATTTAGAAAAGGCTAAAGCCGAAATGCTGCAGGCACCCGAAAACTTTTGGGCTGCAGTCTCTGAAATACTGAACAATTCAGAAAAAACCCAAACCCCAAAACTCAAAAAAGTGTTGGTGTATAAAAGTTATGGGGGCCTCGGCGATATCTTCTTTGCCATCCCTGCAATCTACAAACTTGCCAAGGTTTCGGAAGAGCTTCATTTTGCGGTAGCGCCAAGGCTTGTAGATTTTTTTGCCAAACACTTAAAAGGCATTGAAGTAGTGAGTGAACCTGATGCTAGAAACAGCGAATCCACCTATAATAATGTTTATGAACTGGGCAACTATCCTGCTTTCCGAGGCTACGATTTGCCTCACGCACTAAAATATCCAACCCATAAAAAAGTAAAACAGCACGCAATCCAGCATTATATAGACACGGTTTCAAAACTTCATATTGATATTGACAATCATTTGGAAAGCTATCCCTATTTTGAAAGTGATAAGAACTTGAACAATCCGTATTTCGTTATACATCACGGAGCTGGATTTTTGTTAAAAATATGGCCAACTGAAAAGTATGCAAGATTGATTGAAATGTTGGCGGAAATCTTTCCAAATCTAGATTGCAAAATTATTATGGGCCCCGAAGACCCTGATATTGCACAATATTTCACCAAACCCCTGCCGCATATTAAGTTCATCACCGGAGGAATGTTAGAGGTGGGTGAGGCAATGGCAGGAGCAATGTTTCATATTGGCAATGATGCAGGAATAACCCACGTGGCAGGAGCTTTCAATGTGCCCACGGTGGGAATATATGGTCCAACCGGTCCTGGAAGTTGGGGGAGTTTTGCACAACATAACCACCTTATTTGGGGTAAAAAGGGCGTGTGCAACCTAAAGTGCAATTATGATGTTATCTTAAATTGTGGCCATAGAATCTGTTTGACCTCTGTTACTGAAAATAGGGTGTTAGAAGCGCTTTACATGGTTCTACAGCAAGCATACCCCAATAATGATGTTAAGCTTATTCCAAATCCACAGGCTGCTATGGAGTTTGGAAAAAAGGATTGCCTTATTAAATTGGGAGAAAACGAATTGCTATTGGAGTACCACAGTTCAGAAATGAAAACAGAGGTAGAGAAGTTGCTTTCAAACAAGACTTTGGAGACGCCATTGAGTGGAGATCTGAAATTGGTGGCAGATGTTTTAATACAGCAAAAAATTATTTTTAAAGTTCCCACATTCAATTAAAATTGTTTTTTTTCAAGAGGGCTTTTACTATCTTCACGAGCCAAATTAAAAACAATGATTTCAGAGACAATTAAGAACCGCCGGGCGGTTTTTCCTGCACAATATAACGGACAACCAATCACCAAAGAAGAAATTTTAACCATACTTGAAAGTGCAAATTGGGCACCCACCCACAAACGTACAGAGCCTTGGCGATTTAAGGTTTTTCACGGTGTATCTCAAGTTGCTTTGGGAAAATTTCTTGCCGAAACCTACAAACAAACCACAGAAAATTTTTCAGAATTTACATATAATAAATTTATGGACAATCCCGTGAAAGCGGGCTGTGTAATAGCTATCTGTATGCAGCGCGACCCAAAGGCAAGCATTCCAGAATGGGAAGAAATTGCAGCTACAGCTATGGCGGTGCAAAACATGTGGCTTACGGCATACGAAATGAAGATTGGCGCTTATTGGGCTTCTCCGGGAATTCTAAAATATATGGACAAATTTATCCAACTACAAGAAGGAGAACAATGCCTCGGTTTTTTCTACTTAGGCAAATACGATGGAGATTTGCCTGAAGGTGTCCGCAATAGCAATATTGAGGATAAAACTGTTTGGATGTAAAATCCACTTCTAAAAATAAAAAACCTCACAGGAAATATAAGCTGCGAGGTTTTTTTTAATAATTTATAACTAAAAAATTAGTTTAAACTATTTATTTAGTTATATTTGAAATATCAAACTGTACCAAAATGAAACAATTAACAAAAGCAGAAGAAGACATTATGCAAATCCTTTGGGATCTGGAAGAAGCAAATGTAGCTTCAATTATAGAACAATTGCCCGAGCCAAAGCCTGCCTACAACACGGTTTCTACCATTGTTCGAATTCTTGAGAGCAAGGATTTTGTTGATTATAGAAAGGAAGGAAGGGGCCATGTTTATTTTCCAAAGGTGAAGAAAACAGAATATAGCAACCAATCCTTAAACAAACTTATGGATGGTTATTTTCAAGGTTCCTTTAAAAGTATGGTATCTTTTTTTATGAAGAAAAACGATATAAGCATTCACGAAATGGAGGCTATTATGGAAGAAATTAATTCTGAAAAGACTGAAAAATGATACATTCACTCATACAAATACTCGTTTTTCAAATACTGTTTCTGGCAGTATATGAAGCCTTTTTGAAGAAAGAAACTTTTTTCAATCTAAATAGAATCTATTTGTTGCTTACCCCAATTTTGGGTACGGTATTGCCCTTTATTAGTATTGACTTCATTCAAAAAAGCATTCCGCAGGAATACATAGTTCAGTTGCCGGCAGTTGTTGTTGGTGGTACTATTTCTGAAGCAATTCCAAGTGCGTCTTCGCTTTGGTTTCCAAGCTTGTTGGATCTTTGGCTTTTGGGAATCGGGTTAAGTGCGGTATTTTTCTTTTGGAAATTCTTCAAAATCGCAAAACTGTATTTCTCGGGAACCACAGCATATTCTGATGGGTTTAAACTTAAAATCATTCCCAAGACAGAGGTGGCTTTCTCTTTTTTCAACACTATATTTTTAGGTGAAAACATTTCCGAAGAAAACAGTAGCAATATTATTGCCCACGAAAAAATACATATTCAACAAAAACATTCGGTGGACTTACTTTTCTTTGAAATACTCCGCATCGTCTTTTGGTTCAATCCGCTTGTCTATTTATTCCAAAACAGAATGGCAACCCTGCACGAGTTTATTGCCGATGAAAAGGTTACTGCCAAAAAAGACAAAAAGCAATACTATCAAAACCTTCTTTCTGAAGTGTTCCAAACCGAAAAAATTTCATTCATCAATACATTTTTCAATCAATCATTAATCAAAAAACGAATCAGTATGTTACAAAAATCAAAATCAAGAAAAACAGCGCAGTTAAAGTATTTATTACTATTGCCAGCAATTTGCACTATGTTAATCTACACTGCCTGCAGCAACGACCCTAAAGCAGAGGAAACACAGATCGTCCAGCAGTCAGACTCTGAAGTGATGAACAAAATAAACGAACTGGCCGAAGCCATTATGAAAAAAGGCGAAATGACTCCCGAAGAAGAAAAAGCGCTAAAATTACTTACCACCGAAGCACAACCGGGCGACAAAGTTTATACCTCTGTGCAAGAATATTTGGATGAAACTGATGAAGACGGAGATATGTCCGTTGCTTTTACTGAAATAGAAAGAGTACCAACCTATCCGGGTTGTGAAGGTGGCAATGAAGCTTTGAAGCAGTGTTTCACACAACGTATTAGTGGGTTTGTGGGGGAAAATTTCAACACAAAACTCGGGAACGATTTGGGTCTCACGGGCAGACAACGTATTGTTGTTCAATTTAAAATTGACAAAGCGGGAAACATTGTTGACGTAAAAGCAAAAGCTCCAAAGCCAGAACTCGAAGCCGAGGCCATTCGCATTATTAAAAAGCTTCCGCAAATGCAACCAGGTGAGCAAAAGGGCAAAAAGGTGAACGTAATCTATTCTTTGCCGATTGTTTTTGAAGTGAAATAAATTTTTAGCCACATCTTTTTAATAGCCGAAGAATTTCTTCGGCTATTATTTTTTTGAAATAACAGCAGCCACCAACCCAGTAAGTTTCAATAAATTTGTACTTTTCAAAGTAGAATTTATTTCTGAAATGATAAAGCGCTTCCATTTGGTTTTTCTTTTGTTGCTGGCAACTTCCTGCCAGTTTTTTGAGACCGAAAAAGTTTCTTCTGAAGAAATTTACAAAGAAGAGATTAAAACCATTGATTGGAAAGACGTAGATCGGTATCCTTCTTTTTCCAACTGTGAGAACATTTTGGAAAAACCCGAACAGAAAGACTGTTTTATAAACACTATCAATTCACATTTGTACCAATCCATAAGCCATGATGAGATGGTTGCCGTGCGGGAAGTTTATGATACGATAAAAGTAAATTTTGAAGTAAGCAGCAATGGCCAACTTTCCATCCTCAAAATAAAAATGGACACCTTGTTGCAAAAGGAATTCCCAGATCTGGAAATGTGGATTTTACAAAGTATTGATTCATTGAAGCCCGTGGCTCCCGCCTATAAACGAGGAATTCCTGTAAAGACCCAATTCACCTTACCAGTCATCATTAAAACAAATTGATTACAGGTTGAATTTATAACCGAAGGTAAAATCTATCGGAAACTCGCCATTGCTATCCACACTTAAACCAACAATATCATTGTAATTAAAAGTGATATAACCGTTGCCCACTTTATAATCTGCGCCAAGGCCAAATGTAATGGGGGCGCTAAAATCACTTCCGGATTCTTTATTCACCATGGCGGATCCGCCAAAAGGAATAACGGTATATTCTCTGCTTGAAAACGTCAATGCCGCAAATTTGGTGTTTATAAAAGCATCGAACTTTGGGCTTTTTACAAATTTGAAACGGTAATTCAATGACAATTGCGAAGCTGAATATTTGTATTCGCTGCTTTCAAAAGTTTGCTTGAACCGGAATACGATAGAATGTCTTCGCAACTTAACATTATCAATCAATTCTAAATCTATTCCAGCAATAGGCTGCAATTCGTTTGTAGGGTTTTCTGTGTAAACACTATTTCCCACACCTGCAAAAGCTCCAAGTCGAAATTGTAGATCTATGGATTTTTCGGTTTCGCTAAAGTTGGGATCCTTCTTTTTGTTGTACGTAACAAAAAAAGCATGTAAACTTGGCAATGTCAGCTTCACTTTTTCAGTTGAAACAGCAGCATCACTAGTTTGTTGCTGCAACGTTTTTTTGTATTCCTCTTGGTAATCGCCGTCTTGTTTTGTGTTTTTCAGTTCAACAATATCATTTCCTTTTTTTGAAAAATAACGGTATTCACCATCGATGGTGTTCCAAAGTAAAGTCAGTGCGCCTTCAACTTCAGTATTCAAGTTGTAAGTTTGGCCTTCCACGGTATATTGCTGTTGAGCCTGCAGCGTTCCTGCAGAAAGTATAAAAAACAAAGCGAAAAGGGGGATTAGCGATTTCATAAGGGCGTGTTTTTAAAGGTACGGCTAAGGTAAAAAATTAAATCAATTTATCATTGCTTTTCGAAGCTTCGCCCTTTCCAGGAATAGTTTCCGCGGAAACTTCCAAATACTACTGCCAAAACGATAATTGCATACACAAATGGTTGCCACAAAAATTTCCAAAGTAGAATTTCTTCTCCAAAAAATAGTGCCGCTTGCCTCACAATAATATAATCCGTGATTATTTTAAAAAAAAGAAAAGAAGTGTAGAGGAGTATATATTCAGAATGGAAAACCATAAAAAATGGAATTATTAAAATTGAAATGTTTACCAAAAAAACCAAAATCCCCAACAAAAGGGAAGTTGTGTTTTTCTGTTTGGAAGTTTTCGAAGCCCAGCGGATTCGCTGGTTTATAACATTTTTAACTGTTTGCTTAGGTTTTGTGAAAACAATTGCCTCCTTCGATTTTAAGAACTGAACCTGCTCCCGAAAGGCTTTTTTCATCTTTTCCAACAGAAAAATATCGTCGCCACTTGCAATATGGTCATTTCCCAAAAAACCGTTTACTTTTAGAAAATCCTCCTTTTTATAAGCCAAATTTGCCCCATTACTGAGCAATGGATTGTTCAGTCCAAAACTGCCGATGGTCACGGCCTGCAGACTCAAACCATCCAATTGCTGAAAATTTTCGAGACCGTTTCCTTTGCTTTTATAAATAACGGGGCCACAGACCATCGCACAATCGTTTTGCTGAATGTAACTATCAAAAACGTTAAGCCAGTTTTTTGGAAGCTCACAATCTGCATCGGTAGTAACGATCCATTGAAAGTTTGAGTTTTTGATCGCTTCGGTAATAGCGTCTTTTTTTGGCGAATTGGAAATGCGTTTATTTTCAATGACTTTTATTGAAAACTTGCTTTTTTCAATTGCCGAAGTAATGATTGCTTCGGAATTATCTTCAGATGCATCATTCACAAAAATGATTTCAAACAATTCCGAAGGGTAATTCAATTCGGCAATTGTTTTTAAAAGATTCGGAAGGTTTTCCGCCTCATTTCTGAAAGGGATTATCACGCTGAAACAAGTTTCGGGATGCTTTGTTTCAGAAGAAAAAAGAGACACTTTTTGAAAACCGAAAACCAAAGCCATCATACAAATAAAATATACTGCAAAAAGTAAAATTAAGGCCCAAATCATCGTGTAGCGGGTTGGTAGGTAAGCACGAAAAAACTACCCAAAAGTGAGGGAAGTACAAAATTGAAAAGCCACATGGCGAGGACCGTTGATAGAACAATCAATTCTGGAACGCCAGCAAACGAAAACAGCCAAACCGCCACGCTACCGCGGATTACCACATCAAAAATAAAAAGTGTGGGAAAGATGGAAACCAAAAAATACATCGCAAAAATTAATGGAATAGCTTCGGAAAAAGCAATTTTCCCTCCAAAAAAGACTAAAATTCCATAAAACATTCCACTGAATATTGCATAGCGGAATGCTGAAAAAAGTACTGTTTTAAACTTTATTTGAAACGGAATCTTTTTGAAAAATTGAATCACTTTGACAATTGAAAAGCCTTTTAACAAAAGTTCTTTTTCCTTGAAATAATAACCGATTGCAAAGAGCAAAATAACCCCAATTCCAAAATAGCAAATCATCGTGACCGAATAGTAGATGTTGAAATTTGGCAATAAATAAAGGAGGCCAAAAAAACCAAAAAAACTTGTGACAAACATTTGCGCCATTCCCGAAATGAAGTTGAGCATCAATATTTTTTTTCGCTTTCTGTTTTCAAAAAAAAGTGCCTTCGCGCCGTATTCGCCAATGCGGTTGGGGGTTGCCAAAGAGACCGTGAGAGAGGCTAAACTTTGTTTTAGCGCAGTTTTGAAATTTATTTTTTCAAAAGCGGAAACCAAGGTTTGCCATTTCAGGATTTCAAAAAACCAATTGGCGGCTGCTAAAAAACAAAAAAACAATAATGAATATTTTGCAATACTTCCTTTGGAAAAAATAGTGGTCGTAAACTCTCTAAATCCCAATGAAGTATTGTTTTTCAGTTTGTAAAAAATATACCCGAATGTTATAGCAATCACCAAAACTTTGGCGACGGCAAGCAGATATTGTTTAGCTTTGTGGGGTACGGCAATCATTGTGCTAAAATACAAATTACTGTCTTCGCAAGGGTTTATAAATGGAAAGTAAAACTGAAAAAATCATCTTAGGAATTGACCCCGGAACTACGATTATGGGTTTCGGCCTCATAAAAGTAGTGGGCAAACAGATGCAATTCATCCAATTGAATGAGTTGCAACTCAAAAAGTATGATGACCATTATCTAAAACTGAAACTCATCTTTGAGCGTACTGTTGAACTTATAGACACACATCATCCTGACGAAATTGCAATTGAAGCTCCGTTCTTTGGAAAAAATGTGCAATCCATGCTTAAACTTGGAAGGGCACAGGGCGTGGCAATGGCGGCGGGGCTTTCACGACAAATTCCCATCACCGAATATTCGCCGAAAAAGATAAAAATGGCCATTACCGGCAACGGAAACGCCAGTAAGGAACAAGTGGCAAAAATGCTCCAAAGTCTTTTGCAGTTGAAAGAACTTCCAAAAAATTTGGACAGTACCGATGGTTTGGCGGCGGCCGTGTGCCATTTCTATAACTCCGGCAAAGTTGAGGTTGGTAAAAGCTACACGGGTTGGGAGGCTTTTGTGAAACAGAATAGCCCCCCGACCCCCAAAGGGGGAGTTTTATCCGTAAATTTGAGGAGTAAAAAAAAGTCAAATAACTAACGAGTTAAGAACATAAGAATTTGCCCTCCAGTGTCCAGCAAAATTTCGGATTGAGTGAAAGCTACCCCTTAGGGGGCGGGGGGGGCTTGTACATTCATATTCCCTTTTGCAAACAGGCGTGCCATTATTGCGATTTCCATTTTTCTACTTCTTTGAAGAAAAAAAGCGAATTGGTTAATTCACTGTGCAAAGAATTAGTGCTTCGGAAAGAGGAGATAGTTGGCGAAGTTGAAACCATCTATTTCGGGGGCGGCACTCCAAGTCTTCTTTCTTCGGAAGAATTGCAACAGATCTTAGATACTATTTATTCAAATTATAAAGTTTCCAAAAACCCCGAAATCACTCTCGAAGCAAATCCCGATGATCTTTCAAGTTCACAAGTTCACAAATTCACAAATTCACGAATTAACCGTCTAAGCATTGGCGTCCAATCTTTTTATGAAGAAGATTTAAAACTGATGAACCGCGCCCACAACGCTTCCGAAGCATTGCAATGTATAAAAGATGCGAAACAATATTTTGAAAATATCAGTATCGATTTAATTTACGGCATCCCGGGAATGAGCAACGAGCGATGGAAGGAAAACCTCGAAATCGCTTTAAAATTGGACGTCCCGCATCTTTCGTGCTATGCTTTAACGATTGAACCAAAAACTGCCTTAAAAAAATTCATTGAAAAAGGTATAGTCCCTCCCGTTGATGAGGAGGTGGCAAAACAGCACTATGAAATTTTGCTTTCTGAAACCGAAAAAGCAGGATTGGAGAATTACGAATTTTCAAATTTTGGAAAACCCGGTTTCCATTCCCGTAACAATACCGCCTATTGGGAAGGAAAATCCTATTTGGGCATCGGGCCATCCGCACACAGTTATGATGGAAAATCACGCAGCTGGAACGTTGCCAACAACACAAGATATATCAAAAGCACTGAAGCTGGAGAACTTCCATCGGAAAGGGAAAATCTTTCAAAAGAGGATATGTACAATGAATATATAATGACTGGTTTGCGTACCCAAAATGGTGTTTCATTGGAAAAAGTGGAAAGTGAATTCGGGAAAGATTTTTCCAAATACCTTTTGGAACAAGCTGCCAATCCTATTAAAAACGAACTTTTAATTCTCGAAAAAAACACTTTGAAAATTTCAAAAAAAGGAAAGTTTTTGAGTGATGGTATTGCGGCAGACTTATTCTTAGTAAATTTAGATTGATGAAAGCAACCCTTGAGATTAAACATAAAACAATTATTGTTGATCTTTCCAAGCCATTGGATATTTCAATCCCTTTGCGGGCTTCTGAAGAAAACCCACTGGCGTGGTACCAAAATAAACCTACGATAGAGGCTGTAAAAATGGGCGATTGGACTGGCAAAGTTTCAGAGGGCGCTTCGGTGAATTTCAACAACGTATTTTTCAATCCACATGCCCACGGTACGCATACCGAATGTTTTGGACATATTTCAAAAGAATTTCACTCCGTAAACGAAACATTAAAAACCTTCTTTTTTTTAGCTGAAGTGATTTCGGTACAGCCCGAAAAAGTTGGGGAAGATGAGGTTATTTCCGAAGAAAGTATTGCAAAAGCATTAAATGGAAATACGCCCGAAGCAGTTATAATCAGAACGCTTCCGAACACTTCAGAAAAAAAATCAAAGCATTGGTCCGACACCAATTGGCCGTTTCTTCACGAAAAAGCGGCTCTATTTTTACGGGAAATGGGCGTTAAACATTTGTTGACTGATTTGCCTTCCGTAGACAAAGAAAAGGACGAGGGCCAACTTTTGGCGCACAGGGCTTTTTGGAATTACCCTCAAAACCCGCGTAAAGATTGCACAATTACAGAATTGATCTATGTTCCCAATGCAATTAATGACGGCAGCTATTTGTTGAATTTGCAGATAGCTTCGTTCCATAACGATGCTTCGCCCAGTAAGCCAGTTTTATATAAAATATTTTAGGATGAAGACAACTTTAAAAATTGAAGAATTGGCACAATTTATTTTGGGAATTTTTCTCTTTTCTCAATTGGATTATGTGTGGTGGTGGTTCCCGGCATTGCTGCTCACGCCAGATGTGGGAATGCTCGGATATTTTATAAATACAAAAATTGGAGCCTTCACTTACAATATTTTTCACCACAAAGCAATTGCCATTGCCATTGGCCTGTCAGGATTTTATTTGAACAATTCACTGTTAATTTTAATAGGTGTAATTTTGTTCTCACACGCTTCCTTCGACAGAATTTTTGGTTACGGATTGAAATATCCGGACAGTTTTAAAAACACACACTTGGGAAGCATTGGAAAATAATATCATGGAATATCTATTTATAGGCTTAGCGGTTGGAGCCATTGTGGCCTACTTTCTTTTTGCGCGTTTCAGCGGGGTTCGGAAACGGGAAAGAGTGAACACGCAGTCGGTAGTTTTAATGGAAAAAATTCGAAGTGTCTGTAAGTTCATTACCGTGGAAGGCGATTTTTCTGAAATTTTCCATTATGAAAATGTGAAGGACAAATGGCTGAATTTATTATTGGGAAAAAAGAAAGCCTTGGTTTTGATTGAAGCAAAGGCACACATTGGGTTTGATCTCACAAAAGTGAAAATGCACGCCGACACAAAAAACAAGACTATAATTTTAACCAACTTTCCACAACCCGAACTGCTCACTATTGAAACAGATTTTAAATACTACGACAAACGCGAAGGTTGGGCAAACCCATTTACCGCAACAGATTTGACCGAAATAAACCAAGAGGCAAAAAAACACATAGTAGATAAAATTCCCGAAAGCGGCTTATTGAACGAAGCTTCGAAACAAGCTTTGGAAACTATTCAACTTATGGAAAAATTAGTGGAAACCATTAATTGGAAACTTGATTATACCGCCCTTTATTCAGCTGCGGAAAAACCCAAATTAAAGCAATGAATATAGAACATTTCCGTGAATATTGCATTTCTAAAAAAGGCGTTACTGAGTCGTTTCCGTTTGACGAAAAAACGTTGGTGTTTAAAGTTATGGGAAAAATGTTTGCACTTACGGGTTTGGAATATAATCCCGCCCAAGCCAACCTAAAATGTGATCCCGAACGCGCCATTGAACTCCGCGAAGAATATGATGGATTGATACGTCCAGGTTGGCATATGAGCAAAATTCATTGGAACACTGTGGAACTGGAAAGAAATATTCCGAACGAATTGCTATTGAAATTGATTGACCATTCTTATGATTTGGTGGTAAAGAGTCTCACCAAAAAACTTCAAACTGAACTTGCTTCGCTTTAAAAAAGCCAAAAATTAAATGAGCCATCCCGCCGATTTTTACAAATTACAGATTGATATCCACGCAGAGAACCTAAAAAAAGTAAAGCGTAAATTGGCTCTTTCAAGCACGATAAGATTAGTAACTTTTTTGCTTGCTTGTGCGGGAGTTTATTTTTTCTTTGGAAATACTAAAGCAATAATTGCCATCATAGTTTTAGCCGTTGTAGCATTTGTTTATTTGGTTACAAAACACAGCGATCTCCAGTACGAGCGTGAATTGATAAAAGCTTTGATTGCTCAAAATGAGACCGAACTTGATGTGCTTAATCGTGCCTTTCACAATTTGCCATCCGGCGAAAGATATAAAGATCCGCTACATTTTTACAGTCAGGATATAGATCTTTTTGGACGAGGTTCTTTTTTTCAATATTTGAACAGAACTGCCTTGGAAAGTGGCTCAGATCTTTTGGCGAAACTTTTCATTGAAAACAAAATTGATTCCATCCAAACAAAGCAAAAAGCAATCACCGAGCTTTCTGAAATGCCCAAATGGCGACAGCAATTTTCAGCAATTGGGTCTTTGGTAAGAACCGAGGTTGCCGCAACAGAAGTTATAGACTGGCTTAAAAACTATAAAAGTTTTGTCCCAAAATGGATCAAACCGGTTTCATTGCTGTTTTCAATTATTTCTGTGGGATTGATTCTCTTGAACTACCTCGATTTGGTTTCGGGCTACGCTCTGGCCGGCTGGTTCTTTTTGGGTTTGGCTATTTCGGGCAGGTATCTCAAAAAGGTTAACGATCTTTCGTCGCATACCTCAAAAATTCAAAGCACTTTTGAGCAGTTTCATAAACTCATTTTAGAAATTGAAACCCAAAAATTTTCTTCAGAATTGCTTTCTGAAAAAAGAAGTAAGATTATAAATACTACTTCCAAAGCTTCTTCGGATTTAAAGAAATTCGCTAAACATTTGGATTCGCTGGACCAACGCAGCAATATGCTTATCGGTATAATTGCCAACGGTTTTATGCTACGCGATCTTCGCCAGAGTTACAATATTGAACGGTGGGTTGAAAGCCACAAGGGCAGTGTTCCTGTGTGGTTTGACGTGATCGCTTTTTTTGATACTTACAATAGTTTGGGCAATTTCGCTTTCAATCATCCCAATTATGTTTTTCCGAAAATCAACGATGATGTTCCCGTTTTAAAAGTTAAAGGTGCGGGCCATCCCTTATTGAAGGAAGCTACAATGGTTCGAAATGATTTCCAGATTAATTCCGAAGAATTTTTTATAGTTACCGGCGCCAATATGGCTGGAAAAAGTACATTCCTGAGAACAGTTTCACTTCAAATTGTAATGGGGAATATCGGTTTGCCGGTTTGTGCCGAAAAGGCCGAATACAACCCAATAAAACTCATTACAAGTATGCGAACTACAGATAGTTTAACGGATGATGAGTCTTACTTTTTCAGTGAATTGAAACGATTGAAATTTATTGTTGATGAAATAAAAACCGATCGCTATTTTATCATTCTGGATGAAATCTTGAAAGGAACAAACAGCACAGATAAAGCCATCGGCTCCAGAAAATTTGTGGAGAAATTGGTTGCTAGCAATTCCACGGGTATTATCGCTACTCACGATTTAAGTCTTTGCGTGGCGGCTGAGGAACTGCCCGAAATAAAAAACTATTTTTTCGATGCCCGAATTGAAAACGACGAACTCTTTTTCGACTATACTTTCAAACCCGGAATCTGCCAAAATATGAATGCATCCTTTCTACTGAAAAAAATGCAAATTGTGGATTAATTTCTATAATTACCACAAATACAATAGTTTGTATTTGTTTTTTTATTATTTTTAGAACAGTTTTGTTCCCCATAACCTCTCCATGTTAGCTTTTTAATCTCCTCGGTTTGCCCCAAAATTTAAAATAGTAATCAATTTTAATATTTATACTAATTTAATTTTATGGGATTATGAAAACAACTACCAACCTTAAGTTTATTGCAATAGCATCAATGATGTTGCTTTTGAATTTTAGCATTTTCGCTCAAAATGAAGCGAGCCGGCCACAGTACATTTCCGTCACAACTATGCACTGGAATATGGATAAGGAAGATTTCAGCATGGATGCTTGGAAGGCTGTAGAAAAAGAATATCTACAGAAAGTAGTCAGCCAGAATCAACACATTTTGTCAGCTTCCTATTACATGCATCTTTTTTCACCAGACAACTCAGAAGTGATTTACGTACAAACCTATCCATCTTGGGAAGCTATGGATAAAGCTGTGGGTCGTGCTGAAGAGCTTGCAAAACAAGCATGGCCAGATGACAAAGCAAGAGAAGCATACTTTAGAAACCGTGACAGCTATTTTTCAGTGAATCATTCCGATGAAATCTATGCTCCCATAGGTGGAGCCAAGCTTCTACCACAGGACAATAAGGAAGATTTAGTGATGTATGTTCGAAGAACCTATTTCACTTTTCCAGAGGATGGTTCTGAAAAGGAGTTTAATGATATGCACGCAGAAAATGTTGCAAAAGTCATTTCAAGAAACCCGTACATAAAGGGTTATTACCCAAATGTTCATGCGTGGGGAAGTGACAAAACTGAATTCGTGGAAGCCTTCTTTGTTGATTCCTTGTGCGATATGGAAAAAATGTTCGATAAAAATGGCGAGTTGATTGGTGAAGCCTGGCCTGGAGATTCTGGAAAACAAAGAGGAAAAAAATGGAGTAAATATTTTACTGGTATTCACGGGGATGCTGCATATACCTTAATTGCGGAGCTTTCTAAATAAAACTTCAGAAATTATATTTTTTCAGAAAAGGATGTTTAAAAAAACATCCTTTTTTTAATACCAAAGAAGACCGTATTTTCGCGTCGTTGCTATTAAAAAAGGCAACTCCGAATATGGATTCAGTAACACAAATTGTTTTGGGTGCCGCCGTTGGCGAAGCGGTGTTGGGAAAAAAGATTGGCAATAAAGCCATGGTTTTGGGCGCCATTGCTGGAACAATTCCTGATTTGGACATTATTGCAAATTACTTTACAGATACTGTTTCCGCCTTGGAAATACACCGCGGATTTACACATTCCATTGTTTTTGCGGTAGTTTTCGGATTGCTCTTTGGTTGGCTGCTCTCGCTTTGGGACAAACGTGCCAGTTTAAAGGAATGGTCGTGGTTTTGGTTTTTGTGTTTCGTAACGCATCCAATGCTGGACGCGCACACTACTTGGGGCACACAGCTTTTTTGGCCTTTTGATCTTCGCTTGGCATACAAAAATATTTTTGTGATTGATCCGCTTTATACATTGCCTTTTTTGATGTTTTTGATATTGGCAATGTTTCAAAAAAGAGAAAGTGTCAAAAGACGAAAATTCAATAATCTGGGGTTGATTGTAAGTAGTGCTTATATGTTGGTTACTATAATTCTGAAGGGAATTACATATTCTAAATTTGAAACCGCGCTAGAGAATCAAAAAATAGCGTATGCTGCTTTGGAAACCAAACCCAGCCCGATGAACACTATTCTCTGGACTGCAAATGTGGAAACCGAAGATGCCTTTTTAATAGGCGATTATTCCTTTTTTGATACGAAGCCGATTCAGTTTTTTCCACATCCAAAAAATCACGGGGCGCTTGGAGATTTGGCGGAAGAAGAAAAAGTACAACGGCTTATAAACATTACCCAAGGTTGGTACACCATTTCTGAAAGACCGGATGGTATTTATTTGAACGACCTCCGTTTCGGAAAGATGAGCGTTGATCCGCAAGCAGAAAAATTTGCCTTCAGTTTTCTTATTGAAAAGGAAGGCAATGGTGTAACTATCACTGAAGAGGCGAAAAACACCCGTAATGCAGAAAAATTACTTTCAGATCTTTGGGAACGGATTAAAGGAAATTAGCAGCTTAAATCTGAAATAATTTTCCATTTGCCTTCTATTTTTCTGAAGATAATCATAAAGACTCCGTTTGCGTTTCCTGCATTTCTAACCAAATGGAATTGCCCCATCACGTAATAGGAATTGTCTTCAATTTTGGTAACTGCCTCAATAGTGAAACTTAGCGTCCCCGTATATTCTTTTGAAGGGTAGCCTTTTTTGTAATTGTCCAAGGTTTTCTGCCAGCCTTGCGTAATTCCGCTACTTCCGTAAAATTTTAAGGAATCGCTTTTCCAGTAACCCTGCATAAAACCTTCAAGATCGTTTTGGTTCCAAGCGTTTTCCTGCATTCTCAAAACAGTTAAAATTGCTTTTTTGTCTTCAGCTTCGGTTTGGGAAATAGTGTTAAATGTTGCAAGTAAGCAGATAAAAAGCAATAGTTTTTTCATAATTGTTAGGTGTTGATTTAAAAGTCTGGTTAAATTTACGAATAAAGATTTCAACTAATAATTTCTCCTGTAGGGGAATAAAAAAATTTCCTTTAAATTTACTTACATTACTATGTGAAACCAACATACAACTAATTCAAAAACTACTTTTGACGAATTCCAAAATTGACATTTCGGGAAGTTATTTAATAAAGACTCTATTAATTGTAGGAGGTATTTTGGCGCTTTGCTATATAGGGGAAAGCCTTGTTTTGCCGCTGCTTGTAGCTGCTATAATAGCTGCGCTGCTTGACAAGCCCACAAAAAAATTCAAACAATGGGGACTCCCCAATTGGCTGACCATAATCTTGTCGTTGCTTCTTATGATTATCGTGTTTTTTTTACTGTCGTGGCTTATTGGTTCGCAAATAAATAATATTGCGAGCGATTGGCCTACCATTAAGGATAAGGCAAGTGAAAAACTGAACAGTCTTTCCCAGTGGGCTAACGAACAGTTAAACTGGGATTATGAAAACTACATAGAAAACAACAAACGTTTGGTGCAACGAGCCGAAAGCTTTGCGAGTGCGTTTTTGTCGAGTGTGATGAATCTGCTTTCACAATCACTTATTATTTTTGTGTATGTGGTGTTGTTATTGATGCAGAAAAAAATGTTTGTCGGGTTTTTTAAAAAACTATCCTCAAACCCTTCCGCTATGGGTTCCATTTTGACGGACTCATCAAAAATTATTAGCAACTATCTTTTAGGAAAAGGTAAGATTATGGTTTTTCTTTTTGTAATATATTACTTGGGCTTTCGTTTCGGTTCGGTGCCGTATGCGTTGTTTTTGGCGATATTTGCAGCTCTTTTCTCCATTATTCCTTATGTGGGAAATATTATTGGTGGGGGCATTGCCGTGATCCTTTCCTATCTTTACGCAGGTACCACTCCCGCTTTGATTGTGATTGGTGTGATTTCGGCAGCACAACTTCTTGAAAATTATGTTTTGACACCTTGGATTATTGGTGATGAAACCAATTTAAACCCTTTTATTACCGTATTCGGAATCATATTATTTTCCATGCTTTGGGGAATGGTGGGAGCCATTATTGCCCTACCAATTATTGGGGTTTTAAAAGTTATTTTTGAACATACCAAGGGCATGGAACCCTATGCGTATTTGATTAAGAAAAACGAATGATTGTTGCTGAAGTATACAGAGAGTTGTTTTCTAAAAGCGCTTCATAAAATCATCTCCAAAAACCATATTCAACCTATAGATAAGTTCCTCTGCATTTTTCTTGCTGAAAACCATAGGCGGTTTTATTTTTAGAACGTTGTGGTCCGGTCCGTCTATGCTCATCAAAATTCCCAATTTTTTCATTCTATTTGCCAAATAGGAAGCATGCTCCGGCAATGGATTTTTTTCTGAATCATTTAATTCAAACCCTAAAAATAAACCTTCGCCACGTACATCGCCAATGATTGGAAATTGCTTTTGAAGGGTTTTCAATTCAGCAATTAAAAAGCCTCCAACCTCCAACGCATTTTGCTGCAGATTTTCTTCTTCGATAACTTCCAAAACACTGCGGCCAATGGCGCAAGAAACAGGATTGCCGCCAAAGGTGTTGAAATACTCCATTCCCGTATTGAATTTTTCGGCTACTTCTTTTGTGCAGGCAACCACGGCAAGCGGATGGCCATTTCCGGCAGGTTTGCCCATCGTTACAATATCTGGCTGAACGTCGTAAAGCTCAAAAGCCCAAAAAGTTTTCCCCATCCTTCCAAAACCTGTTTGCACTTCGTCCGCAATACAGATGCCTCCAGCTTCGTGAACGAATTTGTAAATTTCCTTAAAATAATTGTTTGGCGGCACAATCTGTCCGCCACAGCTTATCATACTTTCGCCTATAAAACCAGCAATTCCCTTGCCTTCAGCTTTTAATTTTTGAATAATTTCCTTTGCGTGAATTGCGTAATCAATTCCGCAATTTTCAGAAATATATTTTCCGCGGAAGGAATCTGGCAAAGGTAAAATGTGCGTGTTTTCAGGTTTTGGAAAACCGCCCTTTCCTTCAAATTTATAGGAACTTACGTCCATAACGGCGTTTGTATTGCCATGATACCCCACTTCTATCGCCAAAATGTCTTTATTACCCGTAACGGTTTTTGCCATTCGTAAGGCGAGTTCATTTGCTTCACTTCCCGAATTCACAAAGTGGATTACAGAAAGATGTGGCGGCAATTTTTTCAGCAAAGCTTCTGCGTAGACAATTATTTCTTTGTGAAGATAACGTGTGTTCGTATTTAAAACCGCCATCTGTTTTTGACCCGCGGCAACTACTTTTGGGTGCTGATGGCCTACATGGTTTACGTTGTTGACGGTGTCCAGATATTTTCTGCCTTCAATATCGATCAAGTAAACTCCTTCGCCACGCACGATGTGCAACGGCTTGTCATAGGAAAGACTCAAACCTTTACCAAGATGGTCTTTTCTGAAATTGATTATATTTTCTTCTGAAATCATTTTTTCCGAAGTATCCAATTCCTCCTTAAAAATTAAATTCGGGTTCGGGCAGATACTTTTCCAAACTCCAACTCTTGAAGGCAAGGCAACGCCATTGAAGTTTTCATTATTTCCCAATAGATCCAAAATAAGCTGGAAGTGAAGATGCGGCGCCCAATTGCCATTTTCATTTGGCGCACCAATATAGGCGATGAGGTCACCCTGTTTTACGCTCTGTCCAACCTTTAATATTTTAAGCGAAGTAAGGGTTAAATGCCCATAAAGGGAATAAAATTTCCCACTTTCAAAAGTGTGTTCCAGAATGAGCATCGGGCCGTAATCCTTATCGTAATTGTTGTGGTGTATTATTTTTACAATTCCATCAAACGGAGCGTGTACGGGCGTTTCAGCAGGAACCCAGAAATCGGTTCCCAAATGTACGGTACGGTATTGTGGGCCGTCGTTACCCTCACTTTTAAAAGCTTCAGTGGTATAAAACGGACGTGTTTCCAAATAGCCGTTCAGTAAAATGGTTTTGGGGTGATATTTCTGAAATTGTTTCAGTTTGAATTCAGAAACTTCGGGATCGTTGTATTCCGAGAGGTTTCCGAGTAAAGTGCTGCCCACGCTCATGTCGAGATTAACTACTCTTTCAGAAGCAACGGTTGGAAACATTGTTTTTAAAGAAACTTGATTGTTTTTTGCCCAATTTTCAAACTTCTTTTCCAACGGATGGGATGCGTATCCACAAGCATTTCTGAAGGAATAATAGGCAAAGTTTTCATTCACTATAAACCATTTTTCCAATAAACCCCACGCTGGTTTTTCGCTGATTCCGAAATAATCATCGTCGGGAAATTCCTCTTTTTTAAGCGAAGCATTCGTAACGGTTGTAACGAGGCGCATTCCGACTAAAATATACAGACATTCCAATTCCTTTTCTGAAAGGTTGTACTGTGTGTTGTAACCTTCAATCACTTCCAAAGCTGCGGAAAGCGAATCGGGGAGATCCATAATTGCGTATGCCAAAACAATGGCGAGATCGTTAATTATTTGGGTGTAAACTGCATCACCAAAGTCAATCAAACCTGAAACTTTTGGGTTGCTTAAATCTTCGGAAACCAAAATATTGAAATCGTTTAAATCATTGTGGACAATGCTCTTCGGAAGATTTTTAAAAGTTGGTTGAATTTCTTCAAAACGGGTTTGAAAGTATTGAAGCATTTCTTTTTGCTGACCCGAAAAACGATGGCTATGCTTTGAAGTCCAAGCGGAATTTGCCAAATCCCAGTCCAAGTTTCTGTGTGCAGCGGGATGTTCAAAATCCTGCAATGCTTTTGTCAAACTTCCGGCGGCTTCGCCCAGGTTGTTTCGCAGACTTTCGGTTTTTGGCTTTACCGTTGCCCAAAGCCTGCCGGGAAGCCAGGTCAATACTCTTGCGGTTTTATTATTTTGAATGGAAGTGAGCAGGTTTCCTTCTTTATTTGGAACAACTTCAGAAAGGGATATATCTAAACTTTTTGTTGAAAGATGTTTTAGTATTTCAATTTGGAAATCCAGGTGCTCGCTATTTTCTTCTGAGGAAATTTTCAGAAGAAATTTTTCACCCGAACTTGTTTTTAGTATAAAATTTTCGTCAATGTAGCCATCAAGTTTGGATGCTTTGGCTGAAATACTATAATATTCTTGTGCGATTTGCGAAGCTTCTTCAGTCGTGGTTTTGTGCATAGTATTGTTGCGGCTATTGGACAAACAATATTACCAAAAAAAGATAAGAAGTATGAAATTAGAAGTACGATTTAAATTTTCACACTTCTAATTTCGTATTTCATTATTTAAAGCACGCTTTTCTGCTTCTTATAAAACGCATCGGCCTGCATTTGCATCAATTCGCGGGCTTTTTTGCGTTTGTAATCGTAGAGTTCCTGCTCTTCGGCTATGTCTGCGTACACTCTGTTATTGATGTCGCGGTCTGTAGTTACAAGTACGTCGCGTTGCGCTTTTTGTTGGGTTACCCACGACTTTAATGCACTTTCCTGTTCTTCCAACTTTAAATCATAAGCGCCTTTTGGGGACAGCAGTTTTGCCAAAATGGGCGAAGTTTCTATTGCGAGGAAGAGCAAAAAGATAAATAGGGACGGCAATAGCGGAAGTTTGTTCAATGCATTTACGCGTGCCATCAGACCATCAAAGCCGTCAATTACGGGTTGGGTATCTGCGACCTTGGTTTGGTATTCGGTGGCGAGGGTTGCTATTTGTGCTTCGGCGGCGGCTATTTTTTCAGCGTTTGTTTTCTTTAGTTCGGTCAGGGTTGCAAGCTCGGTGTCGTGTTTTTCGCGTTTTTCCTTATAAACGGGACCTTTGCCCAATTTTTGGGTGCCGGCAGTGCCTTCAGCTTCGGCGATGTAGGTGTTGTACAGGGCGTTTACTTCGGCTTCCTTCTCGGTTATTTCCTTTTTTAGACCTGCAATTTCTGCTTCCAAAGCATTTACGGAAGGTGTGTACTGAAGTGCCAATTGGTCTTTGTTGGCGAGGGTCATTTCGTTTTTCTGGGTAAGCAAAACTTGGTTGATTTCCTTTTCAAAAATCTTCATTTCCAAGGGTTTTGAAATTACGATGGCAATGATTATTGCCAAGGCAATTCGGGGTGAAGCCTGTATCAATTCATCAAAGAAGTTGTTTCTTTTTTTGATGGTGGAAACGATAAATCTATCGAGGTTGAAAATCAAGAATCCCCAAATAATACCGAAGAATATTGCGGAGTAGTAACTATCAAAAACTGTGTAGAGGGCATAGGCGGCGGCAATGGTTGCCATAACGGCGGTAAAGAAAACGGTAGCGCCAATGCCGGCATATTTGGTGCGTTCGCCGGGCGAACATTCGTCAAGGATGGCGGTATCTGCGCCGGAGCAGAAAATGAAAAAGCGTTGTAACATAGGTTTTTTAGATTGATGAGTTTATATAACGCAATTTGAATCAGTTTGTTACAGGCTAAACTAAGAAATTGTGAAAATGTACTATCGTTTTAAGGTGAAATGGCCACGATAAGTCATTCCGTTTTTAAAAATTGCTTTGAACCAATAATCTGATGAGGGCATTGGAGTACCATTATAGGAGCCATTCCAACTGTTGCTGCTTTGGTTCAGCACATAAAGTAACTTGCTGAACCGGTCGTAAATCTCTATTCGCTGCAATTGGGGATTGTCGGGATCTTGTCCGGCAATTTGCCAAATGTCGTGATAACCGTCACCGTTGGGGGTAAAAAAGTTTGGGAAACCCAATATATATACCGTGATAGTTGAGATACCACAACCGTTTTTATCTTTAACTTTAAGAAGATGATCACCGGGACTGAGATTTTCAAAGACGGCACTTTGCTGATAAGGGCCGTTGTCCAACGAGTAGCTATAATTGCCCGTGCCTTCTGCGATTACTGTTAGGATGGGATTGCCAATATTTCCCGTAAGTTCGTAAGTGACCTGAGCAGTTTCGGAAGGAATTACAGTAAACGTACGCGTACTGGTGCAAGAATACTCCTCATTATTAATGGTTTTACTTCGAGTGACAGTGAGAGTATAGTTGCCCGGTTCGTTAACTTCAATGGAGGGAGAAGTTTCGCCATTGGACCAGAGAAAAGTTGCATCTGAAATGGTTCCTATCAACCCTGAGTAAATTGTGATGGTACTGGGGTATGTGTTTAGGCAATAGGTGTACGTTTCCTCGCCTTCAAACTCTGGGGTGTTGACTACGCTCAGGTTAATTTTTGCAGTACCAAGACAACCGCGGTCGCCACTGACTCGAGCATAGATTGTTTGGGAGTTTGCTTGGGTATTGGTGAATGGGTTTGGTAGCGGATTGGTTTGTGAAATAGCTTGGCTGTAGGAAAGGTGGTAGGTTACTTCCGGACTATTTCCGAAGAGCGCTTGCAATTCTAAACTGATTTCAGAAAAGTTGAAATTTGCAAATCCCGGGGTGCCAGTTGTAGAGCAATTCACCAAAAAGAGATCTGAAACAGTGTTTGTGGTGGTTTTCAATGTTACTTCGGCCACGCCTATGCAACCATATTCTGAAACTACGCGGGCATAGACTATTTCATTTGGCTGGGTGTTAGTATATCTTTCGGGGTTTCTTATGGCATCTACATTGTTTTGGGCATTTGTAAAGCTTTTGTGGAAGGAATATACGCGAAGTAACGGATTTCCATTGATGATTATTTCTTCTGCATCAAAAAGATTGAAGGTGGCTAGGCCGTTTGCGAGGGGTTCACACTGGTATAATTCGGTATTTTGGACGTTGACCGGACTTGTGTACTCGATCAAGACTTCATCGGTTGCGATGCAGGAATTGCCATAGTCTACTTCCACTTTGTAAATGCCAGGTGCGGTAACGATAAGTTGAGCGGTGGTTTCGCCGGGGATGATTATGCCATCTTTGAACCACTTGTAGCCTAAGGGAGAGGTTCCTTGTGGGGTAGCATCGAGGATGTAGGTTTCGTTTTCGCAAAGGGGGTTGTTTGTTACGAAGCTTCGGTCTGGGCCTAGGTTGGCGGCGATGTTAAAACTGCCGCCTTCCAGAAAAACTGCGGAGTCGTAACGGTAATTGGCTTCATCTGCGATTACAAGTTTTATGTGATAGGCTTGATTTACAGTTACTGGAGTTTCTGCGATGAGAACCTTTGTTTGTCCGTTGAAGTTTATGGGTACGTTTGGGCCGTTCCAGCCTTCAAAATAGGTTTCGTTTATGGGCGGACAGGCTCCGGGGATGCCCGAGTGGACAGTGGTGACGAGCACTGGGGTATTTGTGCCCGGAACGAGGGCAATGTTTGTGTAGGTACCGCCAATGGGCTTGATTAAAAAAGCGAAAGCGTCGCTATAAATGCAGGTGTTGGGGTCGCCTTGTTGGTATTCTTCGGAAGCGAAGAGGTAGCGGAACTGTATATTGTCTGCATTCGGGACAAAATCGAACTCGATGATTGTAGCATTGGTGGTGTTTGAGATATTGAGGGCAGCTTCCAGGTCTGTATCGCCGGGCCAATTGGGGGCATCGTCATCACTGAGGGTTGTATTGGGGCCGGGGACGTTTTGTAGCTTGCCGGTGCTCATTACAATACCTTTTTCAAAAGGGAAATTGCTGCCGTTGGCGCTGAAATAACCAAAGCTCTTATCGCCATCGGGGAAGTTGCCACTTGTGGCGGTGGTTATCTGTACGTTGCTTATGCAGCCGCTGTCTATTAGGATATCTTCAACGAGTTGTTGGGGGGTGTAGGTGGTAGGATCTACCTGAATGTTCTGCGCAGGGGCAAAACAGATGCAGCACAGCGTGAACCATAGAAAAACAATAGACTTCATCAAGGGGTACTCCTAACTTTTTTATAGCGGCTGCAAATTTATGCTTTCTGGGTGCTGGTTTCAAGTTTCTTTTATTAAAGTTTAGTCTTTTTCACTTTGGGTTGTGCACTTAGACTCCACTCAGGAGAAGCTACTCAGTGTCACAGTGGTAGGTTGTGGGATGAAAAAACCCCAATGCATCATCCTGACGGATTTTGCAATGGGGTATATAGCCTGGGGAGAATTAATTACTAAATGGGTTTTGTGACCTCAAACTTAAGGCCGCTATCAGCATCTGTAAAATAAGTTTTGCTTCCGCTTTGTGAAACTTTAAGCGTCATTTTTGTGCGGGTGGTGCTTATGGTTTGGGTGCTTTGGTTGTAGCTCCAGGTGGCATTTTTGTTTGTGGTGGATTTATATGAATAGGTTCCATCATCTTGTTTTTCCTTTATTTCAAAACTGTTGTCGGCATAAAGATTTATAACGGCGTTCTTCATTGCAGTGGCCATTTTTAAGTTGCTACTGCTATTTTCAATATTCGTCACGAGCCAAGTGCCGGTGAGGTCTTTTTGGGTAAGCGACTGGCTGTGTACCGAAGTGGCAAAAAGGGCGAGAACGAATAGCATGATTGCATTTTTCATAAGTATATTTTTTAATGAATTGATTTATTGTGTTTTTAAACTTTTGTGAAGATAGGAATTTTTATGCTTTTTTAAATAGCGGAAGGTTAATATGATGGAAAAAAGAGGAATGAAGAAAGCCCCTTGTAGTTGGGGCTTTCTTATTTGACTAATTGTTGATTAAAAAAATTACTGTTTGACTATCTTTAGGGTAGCTTGATTCCCATCGTTAGTTTTCAAGGTTGCGAAATAGAGACCTGCCGCGGCATTGATTTCCACAACCAGGGTTTGGGTGTTGGTATAGTTGGAAGTAGAAACTTGCTGCCCTAGTACATTGGTTATGGTGACATTGGTTTCTGAATAGCTTTGCCCCAGGTTTATGGTGAACTTACCGTTTGAAGGGTTTGGGTAGGCGCTGATGGAGGAAGCGAAAGTATTTTTTGAAACGCCAAGAATTGCTGGGGTGGTTTTAAATATCCAATAATCGTCTAGGCCTCTGCTGTTTTCACTTTTGTCGCCAGAGATGTTTGAGTCTGAAGAGCAGAACATGGCAAAATTACCATCAGTAGTGGGGAGAATGTAAGAGCCGCTCTCATCGGCAGAACCACCGATGGAGTTTTGGGAGATAATTCCGCCAGCGGAATTAAGTTTTAAGAGCCAATAATCATAGCCGCCGTTGCTGTTTTGGGTTTTATCGCCACTTATGTTGCTGTTACTCCAGCAGGCAATTATAAAGGTGCCATCGGACAGTTGCATTACATCGCGCGGGTAATCAATTCCGCTGCCGCCGATAGTGTTTTGCCAAAGCATGTTTCCGCTACTGTCCAGTTTTAAGATCCAGGCATCATAATCGCCCTGTGAGTTTTCGGTCTTGTCTCCAGAAATATTTGATTTGGAATATCCGCCAACAAGATATCCGCCATCTGCCAGTTGTATCATATCACGAAACACATCACTGTCATTTCCGCCAAAGGTGCGGTTCCATTGCAAGGTTCCGCTGGCGTCTAGTTTTACAATCCAGTAGTCATTACCGCCCCGAGTGTTTTCGGTTTTATCGCCCGAGCTTGGGGAGTTTGAAAAACCTCCGATTATAAAACCTCCATCAGTGGTTTGAAACGCTGCTTGTGGACGGTCAACCAAACTGCCACCTATGCTGTTCTGCCATACTAGGTTGCCGCTGCTATCCAGTTTTAATGCCCAGAAGTCGCGCTGTCCGTTGGTAGGGTCAGTTTTATCCCCATTTACATCGCTATCCGAATAACCACCCACGAAATAGCCGCCATCTGCGGTTTCTACTATATAGGTATCAAATTCTGGTTGGTTGCCGCCATAGGTTTTTTGCCAAGTGATATTGCCCGAAGCATCCAATTTTAATAACCAATAATCCAAACCTCCGCGGGAGTTTTCGGTTTTGTCGCCAGAGATATTTGAGTCTGATCCTGCGCCTACAATATAGCCGCCATCAGTTGTTTGTTGAAGTGAAATAAGAAAGTCGTCGCCGCTGCCGCCGATGGTGTTTTGCCATTGAATATTTCCGGAATCGTCAACTTTTACAATCCAAATATCAATCTGGCCGTTGCTATTTTCGGTTTTTTCACCAGAAATGTTGCTGGTGGAATAGCCGCCAAGTATGTAGCCGCCATCTGTGGTGGCTTGAAATACTGTTGAAAAATCGGTGTCGCTCCCACCAATAGTTTTTTGCCAAATAATGGCTGGATCCTGTGGATAGGATTCAAAGATGCAGAAAAGTAATGCTAAAAGTGTAATTGAAGTTTTCATTTTTTTGGTTGTTAAGGATTACTATGGATATATCGGAAGGGTTGGGGAAATGTCATCAGGAAAGAGGGAAGAAGGAAAGCGGATGCTAGCAAAAATATTTCGATCATAGAAATGATTTCTTCGCTTTGTTCAGGATAAAAAAATGCCTCCATATTTCAGAAGGCATTCCGGTTGCTTTCAACCTTACAAGCTATTGAATGATCATTGTTTTATAATCCTTAAAGTGGTTGATCCTTCTTTAGCATTTGTATATTCACATCGAAAGCTTTTGCTTATGTCATCGTTTTAAACCAAAAAAGAATTCTATTTTTGTAATCTATCCCTAACATTATGCCGCAACACAAATTTATTGTTTGTAACTATACCCAAGCATTATCATCAGGAAAAGTTAGCTGGCAATCGCCTAGCAATATTGCATTGGTGAAATATTGGGGAAAGTATGGGGAACAGATGCCGATGAACCCATCCGTTAGTTTTACCTTACAAAACAGCAATACCCAGACCTGTCTTTCATTTGAAAAGAAACAGTCCGAAGGGTTTGAATTTGAGGTGTTTCTCGATGGAAAAAGAGAAGTTTCCTTTGAACCGAAGATTCAAAAGTTTTTTGAAAGGGTAGAAGTGTATTTGCCGTTCTTGAAAAACTTCAAATTTAAAATTGAAACAACAAATAGTTTTCCGCACAGTAGCGGTATTGCATCTTCGGCCAGCGGGATGAGTGCTTTGGCACTTTGCTTAATGGATATGGAAAGACAGATGCAGCCAGCCATTACCACTGATTATTTTAATGAAAAAGCTTCCTTTCTTGCACGTTTGGGCTCAGGCAGTGCTTGCCGAAGTGTAGAGGGGCCTTTGATTGTATGGGGTGAACATGCAGAAATTAACGGCAGCAACAATTGCTTTGGAATAAAATATCCTTTTGATGTCCATCAAAATTTTAATGATTATCAAGACACAATTCTTTTAGTGGATAAAGGCGAAAAACAGGTGAGTAGCACCTTAGGCCACGACTTGATGCTGGACCATCCTTTTGCGGAACAACGCTTCAGGCAAGCAAAAGAAAATCTTTTAAAGTTACGTCCGGTTTTTAAAAACGGAGACCTTTCAGAATTTATTAAAATAGTGGAAAGCGAGGCTTTGTCATTGCACGCAATGATGATGACCTCTATGCCTTATTTCATATTGATGAAACCGAATACTTTAGAAATAATCAATCGTATTTGGAAGTTTCGGGATGAAACGGGTAGCAAGGTTTGCTTTACACTGGATGCTGGTGCCAATGTGCACGTACTTTATCCAAAGCTGGAAAAAGATAACGTTTTGCATTTCATTAAGAAGGAACTTTTGCAGTATTGTAAAAATGGTGAGTTTATTGAAGATGAGGTTGGTTTGGGAGCTACCAATATCCTGGTCTAATTCGTTTCTCCCTTTTTATTGCCTATTAGCAGCAAAACAAGTATGAGGGCTACAATTCCAGCCGCCAAATACCACCACCAAGCAACGCGAGCTTTTAAATCTATTGGGGCGGTATCGCCAATAAGAACGAGTCCTGCCCAATATTGAGGGGCGGCAGTACGGCCTTCGGCAGTTTCAATATAACTTAATTTTGCTTGGCGCAAGGCTTCATCTTTTGGCATTCCTTTGGAAAGATTATCATAAAATAGCTTTACAATTTTAGCGCTCGATTCTTCATCAATTTCCCATAGACTGGTCAATATGCTTTCACTTCCTGCATAATTAAAGGCATGTGCCAATGAAATCATTCCTTCACCTGCTTGATAAGTGGGTTTCCCGGTTTCACAGGCCGTGAGAATGGCCAGGTTTGAAGAAAGGTCTATATTGTAAATTTCATAGGAATACAATGAGTTTTCATCATAATTTTCTTTGTCTTCAACCTTTTTTGCAAATATAAGTCGGCTTAATTCTGGGCTTAGGTTATTGCTTTCTGCGTGGGTGCCTATGTGAATTATTTTGTGCTCCTTTGCTTGGTTGATAAATAAATCCTTGCTTGCATTTTCATTCACAAAATAACGGCCGTTGAAAATTTTGGAATACTGTTTTACCAATTCCTCACTAAAAGGTTGCGGCAAAAGGGTAAGATATGTTTTGTCCAGTTTTACTGAATCCTTAATGCCCAATTGGTATTCATCCATCATCTTTTTGTTGAAACCTGGGGCAAAGGCGATAAAATCTGAAGAATAATCAGCTACGTTGCCTTTGTCCTTATAGAGCAACAAACTGAAATTGTATGAAATATCATATTTTGCCAAAAGACTGTTTGTGGCCATTTCCTGAAAATTCTTTATCGGTTTGGGAGTAAGCGTTTCAAAGCTTAGATTGAACAGTTCCCTGTCCGGTACAATTACTACTTTTGGACTAAGCACATATTTTTCTAGAGGAAACCAAAGCGCCCTATAGAGTTCATAGAGTAGCGGTCTGGTTTTTTCAACGGAAAATTCATCATTTTTTATTGTTGAAATGTGGTTTTTGACCGAAGAGTAATTTAAACGCATCATTTTTTTTATTGAGCGAGAAACCACAAAGGCGTACAATTTATTTTCGATAAAAATATAGCGTACAACCGTTGTGTTTTCAGGGATTTTTTGTTGAAGATCCTTCAAGGATTCCTCCAAAGTGGCGTAACGCATTTTATAATATTTGGGGAAATGAAACTTGAGCGAATCCAGAAAGTGTTCCCAGTTTTCCGAAGCTTCAAAAAAGGATGAAAGACTGCTGTTTTCAGAATCATTTAAGGAAGACCTCATTTTGTTTTTTAAGATGTTTTCGCGCTCTAATACCTGTGGTGGAATGTGTTGAAAACGTACATTGTCCCTTAGGTTTAGCCGTGAGCGTATGCGGTTGTATATGCTGGATTCATGAAGGGCGATTAGCTTGTCTAAATATTGTGGATCTTTGGTGGTTTCAAAGAGTTCCAGTCGTAACTTTTCAGCGAAATTTAGAAGTTCCTCATTTTCTGTTAGTAGAAGTGTTACATCTTCGTGGTTGGTAATTATTTTTTTGCGTTGGTCTAGAATTGATATTCCTTCTTCAATTTGCTGCAAAAGTTCTTTTAAAAGAAAAGGGTTTCTGTTTTCTGCCAAATAGTATTTTGAAGCAGCATTTATCAATAAGGCTTGGGGTTTTCTGTACTGGCTAAGAATGGAATCTGTAGTGCTTATTTTTCTTCCATCACCCAAAATGTTGAAGCCAAGTGCTTCATTACTATATTTTACCGCTTCAATATAATCCTTTAAAAGATAATGTACCTGTGCTAGATTTATGATGTGGTAGAATTCCTGTATGGTGTTTTTGAAATCACCGTTGTGTGTGAAATTATAAGTTTCATTGGCCAAGGCAAGGGCTTTTTCCTTTTTTCCGTTTTTGGCGGCAAATAGGGAATACTCCAAAATATTGTCTAAAAAATCCTTTGTATAGGTAGTGCCCATCGTTTTTTGATAGACTATTCTTGCTTTCTCATAAAAAAGGGCTGCGTTTTCTACATCTTCCTTGTGTTCATAAATAGTGGCCCGGGTGGAGAGGGCGGCCGCTTCCCAATACAAATCTGCACTGCCGCTACTTTTTAAAAGCTGTAAAGCGGTATCGGCATTTTCTGCGGCACCTTCAAAATCTCGACTGGCTGTTTTTGCTTCCGCAAGAATGATGTTTGAAATGATGATATTAATATCGTTTTCCTCAAAAAATTTTTTCTTTTGTTCAAAAGAATACTCAATTAATTCCTGTGCGCGTGAATGTTCTCCCAAGGTGTTGTAAAATGCAGCCATATTGTCTATTACCACGCATTGAAGGCTCTTGGCCTTGTAGGTTCGCGCCTCATCTGTGGAGCGATTAATATATTCCTGAAATCCGGCGATTGATTCTTCTGAAATGGCGATGGCTTCTTGATTTTTTCCCAAGGCATTCCACAGCACGGCAAGGTTCATCTTTACTAATGCGGGACGATAATATCGATTCATGATATCGGTTTCGTCTGTTTTTTCGAGAACATTTACGGCTTCCTGAAAATAATATTTGGCGCTGTCCAGTTTTGCTTCCTGCCACATCATTCCACCAAGAGCATTGTAAATTTGGTTGAAAAAAACATAGTCCTTCTGCCCAGTTTTTAGCAACAGTTTTAATGCTTTGAGGTAATGTGATTTTGCCAAGGGGAAATCGCCCAGTTTTGCTGCGTAAAAGCCTTGACGGTATTCAAGGCCTGCCAGATCGGTGTTATTGGGTTCTTTGTTTTTTTGGGCAAAGGGAATTGCAGTTTTAAGAAGTTTATATGCCTCTTTGTGCTTCCCGGCATCATCATATATCCAGCCCAGTTCAGTTATTGCTTCAACCACATAATGTGGACTGGCGTACTTTTTTATTTCTTCTGTAAGATTTTCGGCTTTTTTTACGGCCAGTTTTTTGTTGCCGCTGTTCAATTTAAAACTTCCTTCAAACTGAATATAAGAATACAAACTGTCATAGTTCTTTTCGGCTTTATAGAAAGCAATATTTTCAACTACTTCCGCACGTGCCCGTATCAAGGAATCCTGTTCAATAAGGGTTTGAATTTTCTTTACGGTAGAGTTTTTCTCCTGTGAAAATCCAAGAAAATATGTAAAAAGGAAGAACAGTTGAAGGACAAAAGAAAATCTCCGGTTTTTAGGTGCCATAATTGAATAATACTTCAAAAAATAAAAAGTGTCCGGGGATATGGTAAAGAAAGATACAATTTATTTTCCGTTGATGTATTATGTGGGTTAACTTTTCGTTTTAAATGTTCAGTTTTGCTCTTCGTATTCCGTCCAGGTCTGGTTATTTATATTTTGATCTAGATTTGGATTATAGAGTGAATTATCACTTTTAATGTATTCGCCCTGGTTATTCATCCAGTATTGGTTGGCCCCTGCCTCAACTTTATAGGTCTGTCCGGTGTTTGGGTCGCTTACGTTTGTATTTCCATGAATATAATCTACAAATTTTTCCTGACTGCGGTCACTTGCAGCTTGATTGGCACGCCAGCTCGCCATGTTCTGGTCCATAGCGGCCATGCGGTCGTTAAAACGGGCAGTGTTTTGGTCGCCAAAAGATTTTATGTTTGCCATTCGCTGTTGGTGTGCGGCATTGCTCTGCTGTGCAATTTGCATATCCTTTTGATTAACGGCCTGTAGCCATTGCGGATTTATCTGCTGGTTTAAGAGACCGTTGATGTAGTGTGTTTTTGCATCTTCAAAAACACTTTCAGAAGCTTCCAATACCGAATATGTAATGCCCCAATATCCTCCATATTGATCGTAGGAAACAAAATGGTGCAGAATGGTTAAGAATGAAGTCCCATCCGGATCACGCCATTCTAGCCCCATAACATTGAAAGTTTTTTGTGAAGGCACGCTCTTATACAATTGATCATCGAACTGTTTGTCCCATGCGGCAAACTGTGGCATTGGGTATTTTCGTACCAGTTTGCGGTTTATTTTGTTGGCATATTCCATAAACCCCTCGTTTATTACCTGATCGATGGATTTCGGAAGCTGCACTTGCATCCCACTCTGCTGATACATTTGGTTCATTTGCGGATCGTTTGAAAACATATAGCTGCCACCGCGCTCGCCATGCACTTTTATGCCATTGGGCCCAGTATAAAGGTACTGGCCGCCATTTTGTTTCTGCCAAGATGCAGGAAATGGAATGCGGGACATTACCATTCCGTTTCGGGAATCTATAGTGTTGAAATATTTCATAGCATCGTTACTTGCAATTTGATTGTTGTTGTTTTTATAATTATCTGATGTGCTTTCTTCGTTGTAGTATTCTTGGAAGTTGTCATCTTCATCGTAATTTTGCTTTTCGCCATTAAAACAGGAAGCGAAAAAAATTGAAGCAATTGCCAGAAAGATAGGTGATGATTTCATAATAAAGGTATTTTGTATGCTTTGCCTTTACATCGGAAAGATTTTTGAAATGTCATCAAAAAAAAGCTACTCTCTTCATTTATAGTTTCTTGGTGCGGTTTAATACTATATATTCACAAATATTTCTGAATATATATTTGTTAAAATGGTTATCTTTGCCACAGATTCAAGGTTTTAAAACTAAAATCTGTATTTTTATTGTTAGAATAATTAAGCTTATGCGCGGCCCCCTCTTTTACTCAAAAATTTTACTTTTCGGTGAATATGGAATTATTAAGGATTCCAAAGGATTATCAATTCCGTATAACTTTTATAACGGTGCCTTAAAAATAGATACCCACCATACTGTTTCTACCCATAAGTCTAACGCGAGCCTTAAACGCTTTGCGGAATATCTGGAAACGCTTCAAACCGAAAACCCAAGCTTGGTTTCTTTTGATATGGAAGCCCTAAAAAAGGATGTGGAAAACGGATTGTATTTTGATAGCAGTATTCCACAGGGTTACGGCGTAGGTAGTAGCGGTGCATTGGTGGCGGCCATTTATGATAAATACGCAAATGATAAAATTACAGTTCTTGAAAACCTAACCCGCGAAAAATTACTAACATTAAAAGCTATTTTTGCGGAAATGGAATCTTTTTTCCACGGCAAATCTTCTGGGCTGGACCCTTTGAACAGTTATTTGAGCCTTCCTATTTTAATCAACTCCAAAGATAATATTGAGCCTGCCGGTATTCCTTCACAAACTGAAAATGGAAAAGGTGCTGTATTTTTATTGGACAGCGGAAGCACTGGCGAGACCGCGCCGATGGTACAGATTTTTATGGAAAATATGAAACAGGAAGGCTTTAGGAATATGCTGAAGGACCAATTTGTAAAACATACTGATGCCTGTGTTGAAGATTTTTTACAGGGCGATGTAAAGTCGCTTTTTGGAAACATCAAGCAACTCTCAAAAGTAGTGCTTGACAATTTTAAACCAATGATTCCGGCACAATTCCATAAACTTTGGAAAAAAGGAATTGACAGCAATGCCTATTATCTAAAACTTTGCGGTTCGGGCGGAGGTGGCTATATGCTTGGTTTTACCGAAGATATTGACAAAGCCCGCAAAGCGCTGAAAGATTATAAACTGGAAGTGGTTTATAATTTTTAAAATAGCTTTTTTTAAGGCATTTCTACAATAATTATTAGATTGCGGTTAATTAAAGATGCTTCATGCTTTTCAACTCCATTGATTTTGCAATCTTTCTGCCCATTGTCTTTTTGCTCTATTGGTTTGTAGCCAATAAGAATTTAAAACTTCAGAATTTTCTCTTACTTCTTGCAAGCTATATTTTTTATGCCTGGTGGGATTGGCGTTTCCTCTCATTAATTGTATTTAGTTCTGCAGTTGATTATTTTGTGGGGATTGGCCTATCAAAAACCGAAAAGCACCAAAAACGAAAAGCAATTTTAATGCTGAGTGTTTTGGTAAACCTTGGTTTTCTGGGCTTTTTTAAATATTTCAATTTCTTTTCTGAAAGTTTTGCGGAAGCCTTTACACTATTGGGATATTCTTTTGAAGCCTCGCGTTTAAACATTATCCTTCCCGTGGGGATAAGCTTTTACACCTTCCAAACTATGAGTTATTCCATTGATGTGTACCGGCGTAAAATGGAACCTACAAAAGACATTATTGCATTTTTTTCCTTTGTTAGTTTTTTCCCGCAATTGGTTGCTGGGCCTATTGAGAGGGCTACCAATCTTTTGCCGCAATTCTTCAAAAAAAGAAAGTTTGACTATTATATGGCAATGGATGGTTTGCGCCAAATACTTTGGGGGCTATTCAAAAAAATGGTGATTGCCGATAACTGTGCGCAATTTGTGAATCTTGCCTTTAATAACCCACAAGATTACACAGCAAGTTCGTTGGCAATTGGAGTTGTATTTTTTGCCTTTCAGATTTATGGCGATTTCTCGGGTTATTCTGATATTGCCATCGGGACGGCCCGGCTTTTTGGTTTCAATTTGATGAAGAATTTTTCATATCCATATTTTTCAAGGGATATTGCCGAGTTTTGGAGGCGTTGGCATATCTCGCTTTCCACTTGGTTTCGCGACTATGTTTATATTCCTTTGGGCGGCAGTCGTGGCAGCGATTGGTTAAAAGTCCGTAATATTTTTATCATTTTTATTGTAAGCGGGTTTTGGCATGGTGCCAACTGGACCTTTATTTTTTGGGGTGCGCTCAATGCCCTGTACTTTCTTCCGCTTTTACTTTTGAAAAGAAACAGGCAGCATATAGAAGTTGTGGCAAAAGATAGATTTTTGCCAAGTATAACAGATTTCTTCAAAATACTTTTAACCTTTACGATTACTTGTTTTGCCTGGATTTTCTTTAGAGCCAATTCACTCAGCAGCGCTTTTGAATATATTTCATTGCTTTTTTCGCAATCAATTTTTGAAGCGCCCAATTTTTTGGCGTTGAACAAAGTGTATGTTCTTTCACTTTTAATTGTAGGTTTTTTGATGTTTGAATGGAAGGGAAGGGAAACAAATTACGCCATTGAAAACTTTGGGGAATCTTGGCCAAAGCCCTTAAAATATGTTTTTTACTATAGTTTGGCTATGTTCCTCTTTTTATTCGGCGGAAAGGAGCAGGCATTTATATATTTTCAATTTTAAGAGGGATGAAAAAATTTCTGATAGAAACTACTCTGTTTTCCGTTGCAATTATTGCTTCGGTTTACTTTGTTTTTCTTCAAGCCGACGGAAAGAGCGATCCTTTTTATTCCCGAACCACAACGCCAAAACAATCATCACTTATACTCGGAAGCTCAAAGGCAGCACAGGGATTGATGCCAGAGGTCCTAAACCCTTATTTGGAAACTGACATTTATAACTTTTCTTTTACCGCGGCGCATAGTCCCTTTGGTCCATCTTATCTCAGCGCCATTGAAAAGAAACTGGGGCCAAATTCAAAAGATGGTGTTTTTATTATCACGGTAGACCCGTGGAGCATTTCCAGTGATGGAATTGACCCCAATGATGAAAACCAGTTCGGCGAATCAAAATCGTTTATGGGCAAGCTGTCTTCCTTTAGTTCAAAGCCGAATATTTCGTATCTATTGAATAGTTATGGCGATAACTACATTAAGATTTTAATGAATTTTTCCCTAATGGAAGTACATGACGATGGGTGGTTGGAGGTTTTTCCGCCCATGGATTCCACTTCAATGAAAAGTAGAATTGCTGAAAATATTCAGGAGCAAAAAACAAAATTGAAAAACTACAAGTTTTCCCAAACACGATTTGAATATTTAAAAAAAACGATTGAAACACTGAAAAACCACGGAAAGGTTTATTTGGTGAAACTCCCTGTAGACGATAGGATTGCAGAGATTGAGGCAAGACTGCTTCCTAATTTCGATGAAAAAATTGACAAATTGGCTAAATCTGCAGCCGTTCCATATTTAAATTTAATGAATTCCGATACAAAGTTTACCTTTACGGATGGTATTCATCTTTATAAAGATTCAGCGAAAGATGTTTCTGATGAAGTAGGAAAGTGGATATCCAAACAGTAAAAACTAAATACTTGTCTCTAAAAAAATGCTCAATAGAAAACAAAAACTCTTCCTTTTAAAGTTTTTTAGCCTGTTTTCTGTGGTTCGTGGTTATAATATTCTAATTATTGTAATCGCTCAATACCTTACCAGCATCTATATATTAGCGCCAGATTTGCCGGTACGGCAGGTTCTTTTTGATGTAAACTTGTTGATGCTCGTTTTGGCATCTTCTTCTGCAATAGCTGGTGGTTACATTATAAACAGTTTTTACGACAGTGAAAAGGATTTAATAAACCGTCCGCGTAAAACCATGCTTGACAAGCTTGTGAGTCAGCGTACCAAACTTTCGGCCTATTTTGTGCTCAACTTTTTGTCGGTCATTTTTGCGAGTTATGTTTCATTTAGGGCAGTTTTGTTTTTTTCGATTTATATCTTTTTTCTTTGGTTCTATTCGCACAAATTAAAAAAGTATCCTTTCATTGGCAACATTACGGCGGCTGTTCTCGCGGTAGTTCCCTTCTTTGCCATTTTCGTATATTATGCAAATTTTGACATTGTAGTTTTTGTGCACGCCACTTTCCTTTTCCTGCTTATCTCTATGCGCGAATTGGTGAAAGACCTCGAAAACCTAAAAGGCGATCTCACCCATGGCTATAAAACAATTCCAGTGGTTTACGGCGAAAAAACTTCAAAAAGGATGCTCACACTTTTAAGTGTTTTAACCTTGGTTCCAACCATTTTGCTGATTACCAAGTTTAAGGAAGAAATAGGCTATATGGATTATTATTTTTACGCAAGCATTGCCGGACTGGCTGTTTTTCTCATAGTTTTGTGGTATTCAAAAAACAAAATTCACTATATGGTTTTGCACAATATTTTGAAATTTGCCATCGTCATCGGTGTTTTTAGTATTGTTCTAATTGATGTGGAATTACTGTTAAACCGTTTTTCCTAGAATTGGAAATTGGAGGTTATTGGTTTTTCAGTTTTGTGAAAAGATCCCAAACCACAACGCCCACGCTTACCGAAATATTCAATGAATGTTTGGTGCCGTACTGCGGAATTTCAATCACCGCATCGCTAGCAGTAACTACTTTTTGTTGTACACCTTTTACTTCATTCCCAAAAATAATAGCGTAAGTCATTTCTTTTTGAACTGAAAAATCATCCAGGTTTACAGCGAGTTCTGCCTGCTCGATGGAAGCTACAAACACACCTTCATTTTGTAATTTCGAAACCACCTCCATAACATTTTCGGCATATTCCCATTCCACGCTATCCGTTGCCCCCAAAGCCGTTTTTTGGATGTCTTTGTGAGGTGGCTGCGCAGTGATACCGCAGAGGTAGATTTTCTTCACCAAAAAAGCATCCGCCGTGCGAAAAACAGAACCAATGTTATTTAAACTGCGAATATTATCGAGAATAATTATGAGCGGCGTTTTTTTCGAAGCTTTATATTCTTCGGGATTGATGCGTTCCAGTTCGCTGTTTTTCAGTTTTCGATTTTTCATAGGCGGCAAAGTTAATCGTTAGCTGGCTAAAAGTGAAGTCAATTGTTGATAAAACCCAATAAATCCTAATCACTTCATTTTAAAAAAAACAGCATTTTAGTTACATTTATCGATTAAAGAATTTTCTGAGTTATGGCGAAGAAGGAAACCCCGTTGATTAAGCAGTACAACACGATTAAAGCCAAGTATCCTGATGCTTTGTTGCTTTTTCGCGTGGGCGATTTTTACGAAACTTTTGGGGAAGATGCTATCCGCGCTGCGGGAATTTTGAACATCACACTAACGGCCAGAAATAACGGGGGCGATAATGTGGAGCTCGCTGGTTTTCCGCATCACTCCCTGAATACGTATTTGCCAAAACTGGTAATGGCAGGTTGTAGGGTTGCTATTTGCGACCAACTGGAAGATCCAAAAATGACCAAAACCATCGTAAAGCGTGGCGTTACTGAATTGGTCACGCCGGGCGTTGCTTTTAACGATGATATTTTAAAATCGAAATCGAACAACTTTTTGGCGGCGGTTCATTTTGGTTCAAAGGCTTTGGGCGTTTCGTTTTTGGATGTTTCCACGGGTGAGTTTTTGGTTTCGGAAGGTTCTGCGGAATATGTGGATAAATTACTGCAGAATTTCAATCCGTCGGAAGTGCTTTTTTCAAAACAGAAGCGAAAGCTTTTTTCTGAAACTTTTGGCAATAATTACCACGTTTTTCATTTGGAAGATTGGATTTTTCAAACTGATTATGCTTTTGAAACGCTCACAAAACATTTCGACACAAAAAATCTGAAGGGTTTCGGTGTAGATCATTTGGAAGAAGGTATTATCGCGGCTGGTGCCGCGCTTCATTATTTGAGTGAAACTCGTCACACAAAGCTGCAGCATATTTCCCGCTTGTCGCGCATTGCCGAAGATGAATACGTTTGGATGGACCGTTTTACCATTCGCAATTTGGAATTGTACCATTCCAATCAGCAAAATGCGGTGACGCTTTTGGATGTGATAGACAAAACCATTTCACCAATGGGCGGGCGGCTTTTAAAACGGTGGATGGCGCTTCCGCTTAAAAATGCAGAAAAAATAAATCGTCGTCACGAAGTTGTGAGTTTTCTTTTAGACAATCCTATCACTTTAGAAAAAACCCAACAATACACAAAACGCATCGGCGATTTGGAGCGACTCATTTCAAAAGTTGCAACCGGAAAAGTGAACCCGCGCGAAGTGGTTCAGCTTAAAAATTCTTTGGAGGCCGTTGTTCCCATAAAAGCACTCGCTTTAAATTCAAGAAACGAATCGCTTAAAATTATTGGCGAACAATTACACGATTGCGAATTGCTTCGGAACAAAATAAAAGAAACACTTTTTGAGGAAGCGCCCGTAAATATTTTAAAAGGAAATTCCATCGCTGAAGGTTTTTCGGAAACACTTGACGAGCTCCGGAATATTTCAGCCAACGGAAAGGAATATTTGGACGAAATGCTGGAACGCGAGACCAAACGGACAGGAATTTCTTCACTTAAAATAGCTTCGAACAACGTTTTTGGATATTATATTGAAGTCCGAAACACACATAAAGACAAGGTTCCGCCGGAATGGATCCGCAAGCAGACACTCGTAAGCGCCGAGAGATATATTACGGAAGAATTAAAGGAATACGAAACAAAAATTCTTGGCGCCGAGGAAAAAATTCTCGCTTTGGAACAAGAGATTTTCGCGAAACTGGTGGAGTGGATGCTTCAGTTTATTGGTTCTGTGCAGCAAAATGCGGCCTTGATTGCGCAGGTGGATTGCCTTTGTTCCTTCGCAACACAGGCGAAAGAAGCGAATTACACGCGTCCACTTTTAGACGAAACTTTTGATTTAGATATTAAAGAAGGCCGCCATCCAGTAATTGAAAAACAACTTCCGCCCGATGCACCCTATATTGCAAACGATGTTTTTCTCGATCGTGAAAATCAGCAAATTATTATGATTACCGGGCCCAACATGAGTGGTAAATCTGCCATTCTTCGGCAAACGGCTTTAATTGTACTTTTGGCGCAGATGGGCAGTTTTGTTCCTGCTTCAGCCGTAAGAATGGGTTGTGTTGATAAAATTTTTACACGGGTAGGAGCTAGCGATAATATTTCGATGGGTGAATCTACTTTTATGGTTGAAATGAATGAAACGGCAAGTATTCTGAACAATCTTTCGGAACGGAGTTTGATTCTTTTAGATGAAATAGGCCGTGGAACCAGTACTTACGACGGAATTTCAATCGCTTGGGCCATCAGTGAATATCTGCACGAGCACCCTACCCGTGGCAAAACGCTTTTTGCCACCCATTATCACGAACTGAATGAAATGACGGAAACATTTCCGCGAATAAAAAACTACAATGTTTCGGTAAAGGAATTGAAGAATACCGTACTTTTTCTTCGGAAACTGGTTCCCGGCGGAAGCCACCACAGCTTCGGAATACACGTTGCAAAAATGGCCGGAATGCCGCAAGCAGTGCTTCAAAGAGCAAATAAAATATTGAAAAGGCTTGAAAAGAGCCATGCTTCCGAAGAATTGACCGAAGAAATGAAAGCAGTTTCCAAAGAAGAAATGCAATTGAGCTTTTTCAAACTCGACGATCCGCTACTGGAAGAACTTCGCGAAGAGATTTTAGACATTGATATTGATACACTTACGCCAGTAGAGGCTTTGATGAAACTCAACGAAATTCGGCGCATGTTGCAACGGAATGCAGCAGTTAAATTGAAAAAATAAAATTCAGTAATAATTTATCAAAAAAGACTTTGCTTTTGAAGTAAAATTTTTAAATTTGCTCCCGCTTTGAATGTGAAGCACCGTTCATTAAATATTCTGCGAAAATAGCTCAGTTGGTAGAGCGCCACCTTGCCAAGGTGGAGGTCGCGGGTTCGAATCCCGTTTTTCGCTCAACCTTGAATGCCGATGCAATTCGGCATTTTTTGTTAAGTCCGAGTTGTATAAAACAACTGCTCGAGTGGTGGAATTGGTAGACACGCCGGACTTAAAATCCTGTGACCATCTGGTCGTGCGGGTTCAAGTCCCGCCTCGAGTACTTAAAAGCTTCTTCGTTACTGAAGGAGCTTTTTTTGTGGGGTGAATTTTTTGTAGATATAACTTACTAGCATATTGCCCAACGGGAAGTAAATGGCAAAAAATAATGTCATGGCCAAGGTTACATTATATGGGGTGAACAATTGCGACAGCAGGTTGTTGGGATATACATAGGAGGTTTGAAATGTATAGCCGCAAAGTTCTAATAAACCTATTGCTAAAAGGCCATAACAATACTGGTTGAAAAACGAATACTCTTTTATCAGTATTGACACAGGCACCATATACATAGCATAACAAGTAATTATTTGCCACCAATTCTCAAATCGAACAATTTCAAAATAAATTCCTATACTATTCATTACAATGCCTGTCATTAAATAGAGTGTGCTGTAAATGCACAATTCCATAAAGGAAACTTTTCTGAATTTTTCTATTATGGTTTCTAGCATATCTGATGTAATTGTGAATGCAAAATAAAAAAGCCCTTTCAAATTTGAAAGGGCTTTTCATTTTTTTAGCAAAAAATGCTTATTGACCGTCAGTAGCGTCTTTTACAGCTTCTTCAGTTTCATCAGCAGCATTCTCGATAGCGTCACCAGTTTCCTCAGCAGCTTCTTCTACAGCGTCACCAGCTTCTTCAATAGACTCCTCAGCGTTGTCCATCATAGTTTCAGCAGTCTCTTCTGCGTTTTCCTCAGTTTTAGTATCTCTGCAAGAGTAAACTGAAGCAACCAATGCAAGAGCGGCAAGTGATAAAAATAATTTTTTCATTGTTGAAATAGATTAGTGATTAATAGTGTGCAAAAGTAATTAAAAAATTAATTCAAAACTTTTTTTCGGGTAAATATTTCCAATACCTTTTCGGAATATGTTTTATATGCAAACGCATATTCTTTCGGGAAGGTATATTACTGTTTTTAAAGTAAATGCCCCACAGTTCCTGAAAATTTATTTCGTCAACTGTAAAATACGTGAGAGCTTTGGATGTGTTGTTCACTTCGGACGAAATTTCCAACTCAACCATCGCTACATTTTGAAGATTGTAGTAAATACCATACTTGCGTTTCAGATCATAAATTAGCCACTTTTGGTCTGCATATCTTTTTTTGAAATGTGCTGTATTCAGTGGTAAAACATTGAAATCTGGTTCTATGGTCGCAAAATAAATACCGTCATTGGTTAGTCGAAAGCGCACAAAGGCATCCATTCTGTGTTTTTCACGATCTACTTTTTTTGCAACTTTTTCTATTTCAAGGATTGATGGGTCACTGTAATCATTTTCAATAGGAACTTCAGAAGAAAACGTACGTTTTATAAAGTTTAATATGGCAGTTTCAATTGTTGGAATTTCACTCAAGAAAGCTTTGTAGATTTTTCGCCTCCCTCTTGCCGAAAGTTTTTTTGAAAGCCCTTTCCAAACGCGTGTTGCTTTTATTTTATCTGTTATAATTTCTTCTTCAGCATCAAAGAAATTTTGTTGTGAGTGCTCTCGCTTTTTAATGCAAACATTTGTTAGCTTGAACTCAAAAACATAAAAGATAGCGGAAAGAAGCCCATCGAAACTCCCGTCATAAATCAAAATGGTTTTCATTTGGGCAGTAAACTTTGATTATCAAACAAATTCAGCTGGGTACTTAGTTCTTTTCTGAATTTGCTTTCGGAGCTATTCATTATCAATCCTTTTAATTGTGCGGCTGTTCTATCTTTTCCTTCAAAAATTCTGGAATCACAGGTTATGAAGTATTTTGCCCTATTCAGTGCGGCGCCAATTGATTTAAGGTTTTCCCAATTAAGTTTTCGATATCTGCGTGCACCAATAATTTTATGGACCGATTTTACCCCAAGGCCCGGTACGCGAAGTAACATACGCATATCTGCCTTGTTTATATCAATTGGAAATTGGTCTAAATTGCGCAATGCCCAGCTTAACTTGGGGTCTATATCCGATTCCAGATTTGGATATTCGGTATTCAGCAATTCACGTACATCAAAACCATAAAACCGAAGGAGCCAATCTGTTTGGTAAAGTCTATTTTCACGTAAAAGCGGAACCGCAGTGCCGATAGAGGGTAAGCGATTGTCATAGCTTATGGGAACGTAGCCGGAGTAATAAACCCTTTTAAGATTAAATGATTTATAAAAAAAAGCTGAAGTGTACATTATTTCAGCGTCGCTTTCACCGCTTGCGCCCACAATCATTTGGGTGCTTTGACCCGCCGGGGCATAGAGAGGGACTTTTTTCAAAAGTTTTTTTTCATTTTTATATTGAATGATTTCATTCTTCACCTTTTCCATAGGTTTTATAAAATCTTTTTTGTTCTTTTCCGGCGCAAGTAATTTCAAACCTTTTTCTGTGGGAATTTCAATATTTATCGAAAGACGATCTGCATACAGGCCAGCTTCCCGCATCAATTCATCGCTTGCACCAGGAATGGACTTTAAGTGAATATATCCATTAAAATTCTCTTCCTCACGCAACTTTTTTGCAACCGCAATCAAACGTTCCATGGTATAATCTGAGTTTTTAAAAATTCCGCTGCTTAAAAAAAGGCCCTCAATGTAATTGCGCCTGTAAAAATTAATTGTCAAATCCACAACCTCCTGTACCTTAAAAGCTGCGCGCTTTATATCATTACTTCTTCGCGTTACGCAATAAGCACAATCAAAAATGCAATGATTGGTAAGCAGAATTTTTAACAGCGAAACGCATCTACCGTCTTCCGTGTAGCTATGGCAGATGCCCATTCCGCTACTATTGCCCAGGCCGTTGTTTTTATTTTGTCTCTTGCTTCCGCTTGAGGAACAGGAAACATCATACTTTGCGGCATCGGCTAAAATGCTGAGTTTTTCATTTATTCGATTAAAATCCATAGCAAAATTTGGAGTATTGCCAAAAATAAGGAAATATTCCAAATTATATGGATATAGTCCAAAATTTTATTTGGATATTTTCCAAAATATTATATATTTGGGTATGAAAACACAGCTACCCATTGAAGCGCAACGATTTAAGAAATTGCGTGAAGAACTTAGGCATACCCAGCAATCTTTCGCAGAATTGCTCGATATTGGCGCTACTACGGCTGATATTGAAAGAGGCAAGACCAAAATAACTGGAAAAGTGGTTATGGAGCTTATGGCCCAATTCAATATCAATCCCTTATGGATTTACGGTAAAAGTTTTGAAAAATATATAGACACTTCGCGTGGTGATGTAAGTCCGAAAGTTTTGACAATAGATTCCACGGGAAATGATAGTATTTTATTGGTAAACCAGAAGGCAGCGGCAGGATACCCCAATAACATCCACGACACAGGTTGGTACCAAACCTTACCCGCTTTCAATATACCTTTACCTGAATACAGAAATGCGTCTTATCGCGGTTTTCAAGTAGAGGGAGACAGTATGTTGCCAAACATAAAACCGAATGAGTGGGTGTTGGGCCGTGCTGTACCGAGTATAAATGAGGCGACTGATAGTAAGATTTATATTGTCGTGCTCAGGGATTCGGTTTTGGTGAAAAAACTTCAGAAAATTCCAAATAACCCCCAAAGCCTACGGCTTATTTCCTCAAATAATGAATATTTGCCAATAGATGTGAAAGTGACGGATATTCAGGAGCTCTGGATGGTAAACAGTAAGTTGACTTTTGGGGTCGATGAACCTTCGGAGAGTAATTTACTCCGTCAATTACAACAATCTATGGAAGAACTAAAAGCTCAAATGAGGGATACTGTAGACAAAAAAACCGACTGAAAGAGTCAGTTTTTTTATGTTTTTTAAAATTGGGGGTTAATTATTTTCGTCAATCTTTATCTTAGTGTCCCCATCTTCATCTTTTTTAATTTTTACTTCCTTTTCATCGGTTTCCATTTTTATTTTGGTATCGCCGCCGTCTTCTTTAATTTTCACATCAGCACCCTCATCCTGCATTTCTTGGATGATTGCTTCTTCTTCAGTTACTTCTTCTTTGTTTTCACGACAAGAAGTAAAACTGGCAGCTATAAAAGCTGTGCTCAAAATAAATAATGCTACTTTTTTCATATTTGTTGATTTTAAAAGTTAATTAGGCTGTTTTAAAGATTTCGTTTAAATATCATCTGTTCCACCGGTACCGGTATTTTCTTGAATTTCATTAACCCCTTCCTGAATGGTGTTTTCTACTGGGTCTGTGGCATCATCGTCGGTCATGTCTTTCACCTCATCTTCTACATCGTCCATAGCATCATTAACATCATCAACTACATCTTCAACATCGTCGGCTTTTTTATTTTCGCGACAGGAAGTGAACGTTGTGCCAAAGGTGAAAGTCAGCGCTAGTATTAAAATTAATTTTTTCATAATATAGAGTTTTATGGTTAATGTTTTATTTTAATCATCGTTGCCGATGTCTTCAATTTTCTTGTCAATTTCTTCATTTACCTCTTTGTCCACTTCTTTAGCAGCCCTTTCAAGTATTCCCTCATTTTCATCAGAAGTTTCTGGTTCAACTTCAACTTCAACTTCTCTGATTACTTCCTTGGTTTCGGTCTTTTGCTCACGACACGAACCAAAGGCTAGTGAAACTAATGCTAATACAATAAAAAGTTTTTTCATAATTAGATTGTTTTTAATTGTTAAAACAAAGCTAGCTTTTTAAAATTGTGAAATGTATAATTATATACTAAAAATTGTGAAAATAGTATTAATTCAGTGAAATGTATTTTAAAAATGAATTGATTTTCTTAAAAATATCAGTTTTAAGTGTTTTCAATCTGCCTTAAGGTAATCAATTATTTTTTTGGTTGCGCCTGTGTTTTTATTGACAAAATGCCCAGCAATCATCCCTGTTTTATTTCGAAGCGAATCATTTAGAATTAATGTGTTAAGAATTTCGGTACATTCCGCAGCGTTTGAAATTGAAAACAAACCTGCTAAATCCCGAAGTCTTTTCGCCTCTGGGAATTCATTAAAATTCTTTCCTATAACTATGGGCACCCCAAAAGTGGCAGGTTCCAAAATATTATGAAGCCCCGTTTTGCCCATCGCCCCGCCTACATACGCTATGTCTGCATAGCTGTATAATTTGCTCAACAAGCCGATACAGTCAATTATCAAAACAGAATAATCTGATATGTTCACTTCGTCTATACTGGAATGAAGCACCGTTTTTTTGACAATCTTTTTTGTGAAATCCTCGATTTTATCTGCTTCTATTTTATGGGGAGCAATGATGAATTTTACGTTTTCGGGAGCGGAATTTATATAATCCAGAAGTACGGCTTCATCTTCGAACCAGGTGCTTCCGCAAACCACACAGAGCGAATTTCCTTTGAAATCCTCTGCAAATTTTAGGGTGTTGTCCATTTCAATTTGGTGCGAAACCCTGTCAAAACGTGTGTCGCCACTTACGGTGGTATTGCTAAAACCAATACTTTTTAATAGCATTTCAGAATTCTTATCCTGTAAAAAGAAATGATCAAAACTAGCTAATGCCCTTCGCATAAAGCCTCCGTAAGGTTTAAAAAAGATTTGGCTTTCCCTGAAAACACCCGACACTAATAGGGTGGGAATGTTCTTCTTCTGAAGTTCAAAAAGATAATTGGGCCAAAATTCATATTTCACAAAAAGTGCAAGCGAAGGGTGAACTGCCGTAACAAACTTTTTTGCGTTTGTGGTTGTGTCCATCGGTAAATAGACTACCGCACCAGCCAAAGGTGTGTTTTTCTTTACTTCATAGCCTGAAGGCGAAAAAAAACTGACAACTATTTTGTGGTCGGGTTTTAGTTTTTTTATTTCCTCCATAATTGGAACGCCTTGCTCAAATTCACCCAGCGAGGCGCAGTGAAACCATATGGTTTTATCGGTACTGGAGATTTTTTGATGAAGTGTTTTAAAAACGTTCTTTCTGCCATTTACAAAAAGTTTCATTTTATTGCTGAAAAGCGCCATAATCTTCAAAAGAAAGGAGACAAAGAGAATCAGTAAATTGTAGATGGTGTGCATACCGAACAAAAATACCAAATTTCAAGTACCAAATACCAAAACCTAATCTTATAACTTAACCCTTAACAAATATCATTTTTGTAATTTTACCGAATTCAATATTATTTCAGCAGCATGAAGAAAATACAAATGGTTGACCTAAAAGGTCAATATGAAAATATAAAGGAACGCGTGGATAGTTCCATAATGAATGTGATTGAAACTACCGCTTTTGTAAACGGTCCCGAAGTTCACGAATTTCAAAAGGAGCTTGAGGAATATTTAGGTGTAAAGCACGTAATTCCCTGTGCCAACGGTACCGATGCTCTGCAAATTGCAATGATGGGGCTTGGACTAAAGCCCGGTGATGAGGTGATTACGGCCGATTTTACATTTGCAGCAACCGTTGAGGTTATTGCGCTTTTGCAGTTAACGCCTGTGTTGGTAGATGTGGATCCCATAAATTTCAATATAGATATTGAAGCGATTAAGAAAGCAATTACGCCAAAAACCAAGGCAATTGTTCCCGTGCATCTTTTCGGCCTTACGGCAAATATGGATGAAATTATGGCTATTGCCAAAGAGCACGACCTGTATGTAATTGAGGACAACGCACAAGGTATTGGCGCCGATTACACTTCAAAAGATGGTACTAAACAAAAAACCGGAACCATTGGGCACGTGGCTTCCACTTCTTTTTTTCCATCAAAAAATTTGGGATGCTATGGTGATGGAGGAGCAATATTCACTAACGATGATGATTTAGCCCACATAATTCGCGGTATTGTAAACCATGGTATGTATGTGCGCTACCATCACGATGTGGTGGGTGTGAATAGCAGGTTGGATTCCATCCAGGCGGCAGTGCTTCGAGCAAAATTGCCACATTTGGATGAATACAATGCTGCGCGTAGAAATGCGGCTAGAAAATATAGTGAAGCTTTCGTCGGAATAGAAAATATAATTACACCAACCGGTTTTTGCGATAACACTCAAACCATATGCGATGTTTGTGACTGTCACGTTTTTCATCAATACACTTTAAAAATTTTAAAAGCAGACCGAGACGCGCTGGTAAATCATTTAAATGAAAAAGGAATTCCGTGCGGGGTGTATTACCCCATACCATTGCACCTTCAAAAAGCTTACAGAGATGAACGCTACAAAGAGGAAGATTTTGCGGTTACAAACCAATTGGTGAAAGAAGTGATTTCGCTGCCAATGCACACCGAGCTTGATGATGAGCAAATTGATTATATTACAGAAACTGTTATAAATTTCGTTACCAAATAATGAAAAAAATACTCGTTACCGGCGGTTTGGGCTACATAGGCTCGCACACAGTTGTTGAACTTCAAAATTCTGGTTATCAGGTTTTAATTATCGATAACCTATCCAATTCATCTTTGGATGTTTTGGAAGGAATTACAAACATTACTAAATCAGCCCCGACATTTGAACGGCTCGATCTGCGCATTAAAGCCGATGTTTCTGATTTTTTTAAAAGAAATCAGGACATTGAAGGAATTATCCATTTTGCGGCAAGTAAGGCTGTGGGCGAAAGCGTTCAAAATCCATTGCTTTATTACGAAAACAATTTAAATACGCTTATTTATCTGCTTCAGGAATGCAATGCTTACGGAATTGAGAATTTTATTTTCAGTTCGTCCTGCACGGTTTATGGTGAACCGGATTCCCTTCCTATTACTGAAGATGCGCCAGTTAAGCCTGCTACTTCGCCTTACGGAAATACAAAGCAAATCAGTGAGGAAATATTAAAGGATACATGTTCTATTTCAGCTTTAAAATCGATTGCGTTACGGTACTTCAATCCCATTGGAGCACACAAAACGGCAGAAATTGGTGAGCTTCCGGCGGGAGTGCCGCAGAATTTAGTGCCGTTTATAACCCAAACGGCGGCTGGGGTACGGGAACAACTTTCTGTTTTTGGAGATGATTATCCTACAGAAGATGGCAGTTGTGTACGCGATTATATTCATGTTGTGGATTTGGCTAAAGCACACGTTATAGCGTTGCAACGATTGCTTTCTGCAAAAAATGCAACCCAGTTTGAGGTTTTTAATCTGGGAACAGGTAGAGGAAGTTCTGTTTTGGAAGTTGTGAATTCCTTCAAAAAAACAACTGGCGAAAAGCTGAATTATAAAATTGTGAATCGAAGACCGGGAGACGTTATAGCCGTTTATGCAGATACTCAAAAGGCAAATAAAGTATTGGGATGGAAAGCTGAAAAAACGATGGAAGACGCTCTTGAATCTGCGTGGAAGTGGGAAAGGAAAATCAGAAATATTTAATTATCAGTAAATTACAATAGTTTTTATAAAAGGTTTAACGCTAATAATTTGGAATTGGCCTTGAGCCTTTGTTTCTTTGCCCAAAACCGATAAACAAAAGTTATGAAGTTAGTTTCAGTGAAACGACAAACAAAAACAGAAAAACGATTTACAGAAAAGATGGGAATGTTCACCACCAGTGTGATCTACATCAAAAAAACCTTTTTGAAAGTGCCATTTAAAACCCTTCACAAATACCGCGAAACCTATTATGGCGAGGTGAAAGATTGCTCAGATTGTAGGATAAGCGCTTAAATGATTATTGAGTTCGGAATTACGAATTTAGAAAAAAACGCCGAAGAAAATTTTGTCTTCGGCGTTTTTTTATTTCCAAAATATCAAATTACATTTCCGCTTTTTCTGTTTCTGCAGATGCATCAATTTTCTTCACAAGCCCCTGTAAAACATTGCCAGGCCCAACTTCAATAAATTTTGTTGCCCCATCTTTTATCATATTTTGTACACTATGTGTCCATTTAACGGGAGCGGTAAGTTGGAAGATGAGGTTTTCCTTTATTTTTGAAGGATCAGTAACCGCAAAGGTGGAAACGTTTTGATAGATTGGGCAGGCAGGTTCGGTAAAAGTTGTTGCCTCAATGGCCGCCGCCAGCTCTTCCCGCGCAGGTTCCATCAACGGGCTGTGGAAAGCACCGCCAACGGGCAGTATCAAAGCTCTGCGTGCGCCAGCTTCCTTTAAACTTTCGCAAGCTTTTCCCACGGCATCCACATCTCCTGAAATTACCAATTGTCCGGGGCAGTTATAATTTGCGGCAACAACAATTCCGGGTGTGTTTGCGCAGATTTCTTCAACCAAATGATCGTCCAATCCCAAAACAGCCGCCATTGTTGAAGGCGTTTGTTCACAGGCTTTCTGCATTGCCAAGGCACGTTTGTAAACTAATTGCAATCCATCGCTGAAAGCAAGAGTTTTGTTAGCCACCAATGCTGAAATTTCTCCCAGGGAATGTCCCGCAACCATATCTGGCTGGAATTTATTTCCCATCACTTCTGCCAAAATGGTGGAGTGAAGGAAAATAGCGGGTTGGGTAACCTTGGTTTCTTTCAGTTCGTCGGCTGTACCTTCAAACATTATTTTAGTAATGTCGAAACCCAAAATATCATTGGCTTGTTGGAAAAGTTCTTTCGCTTTCGTGGAATTATCATAAAGATCCTTGCCCATTCCGGTAAATTGGGCACCTTGTCCGGGAAATATATATGCTTTCATTTTCGATTGGTTTAGAAATACAAAAATAGGATTAATTCTATGAATATTTTTTTATTGCTGAATTGACCTGCGATAAATAACCACTTCCGAAAAGGTTGAGGTGTACCAGCAAATAGTATAATTGCCAAAGGGGAAGCCTTTCTTTCCAGCCTTCGCCTAAAGGAAAAGCAGCATTGTAATTGGAGAAAATTTCTTCTGAAAACCCACCGAACAATTTCATCATTGCAATATCCATTTCGCGCGGTGCAAAGGCTACGGTTGGATCTATCAAAACCGGCTTGCCAGTTTCGGAAACCATATAGTTGCCATACCAAAGATCGCCGTGGACTAAAGCTGGAGCCTCGTTTGAGATTTCTTCCGAAATATTCTTAAAAAATTTCTCTAAGTTTTTAAAATTAAAACCGTTGTCTGCAGCCATTTTGAACTGTGGCTCCAAACGTTGCGTGATATAAAATTCTGAAGCCGAACTGCAAAAGTTGTTTTGCTGCGGAAGACTGCCAATGTAGTTGTCGTGGTCCAGTCCAAAATTTTTGGCAGTTGTTTTGTGCAGGCACGCAAGCGCCTCGGCAAATTTTTCCAAAAAGTTTTTTGAGGGATTTCCAGGGAAAATGTATTCCAATATCAAATAGGCCGTGTTTTGATATATTCCTTTGGCAATCACCGCTGGAATCTTAAAACCACTGTTTTGTTTCAGCAATCGCAATCCGCTTGCTTCCGCTTCAAACATTGCTGGGAATTTTGAGGCACTGTTAATCTTGACGACAAAATTTTCTTCGCTACAATTTAAAAGAAAAACCTCGTTGATATCGCCACCCGAAAGGGGTTTGCTATCGAGACAGTTGAAGTTGTTTTGGGAAGCAATATGTTTTAAGATGGTTTTCAAAAGAGTTTTTTTGGAAGCAAAACCCCAAAGGTTTCAAAAACCTTTGGGGTTTGGAGTTCATTATTTTCGCACCCAAGTTTCGTACGTAAAGGAATAGTTATGTCTCTCGTCCTTGGGATGTTCTTCTTTGGAAACAAGCTCCCACTTCTCCTCTGAAAACTCTGGAAAAAAAGTGTCGGCATCGGCAAACGTGCCATGTACGCGGGTAAGTTCAATTTTATCGGCAATGGGAAGTCCCAATTTATAAATTTCGCCGCCACCAATAATATAGGGCTGCGCATCTTCTTTTGAAATTTTCAACGCCTTTTCAATATCGTGAACCACCACAGCTTCTTCTTTTCTGTAATCAGTGTTTCGGGTAATAACTATATGAGTTCTATTGGGAAGCGGTTTCGGGAACGACTCAAAAGTCTTTCGCCCCATAATGATGTAATGTCCGGTGGTGAGTTTTTTGAAGCGTTTAAAATCATCCGGCAAGTGCCAAAGCAGGTCGTTATCCTTTCCCAGTTCGTTATTCTCGCCAGCGGCGGCAATCATGGTTATCATTGTACGTCTGGCGGTAACGGGTTGTTCAGCTCGTTTTTTTTTGAAGTGGCCGGTGGGTTTGTGGGCAGTTGCAGTTCGGCATCCACTTTTTTCTGAAGCTCGGCCATGCGTTCGGCTTGGCGGGCTTTCAGTTTTTCGAGTTGGCGGTCTTCCCATTCCTTGTCCATAAATTTATTCATCACAAAAACGTTGAAAAGATGTACGAGGAATATAAAAGTCCAAATTAAAATAGCCCAAATAAACCAATCCTTTATAAAGAAATTTTCGCCATAACCCAACACTGGGTTTATAATAATAAGTAGTACCGAGCCCACCAAAAACAATATAAAATGGCGCATCAGGTTTTTTTTCTGTTTTATGCGGCGACGGGCGTACTCGTACTGCTCGCGCTGTTCGGCATCAATTCTTTCGGTTTTTTTAGTTTTTGAAAACATAGTTGGTTACTTTCGTTGAAGTTCAAAATCACTGAAAATTCCAGTATTGTAAAAATACCTAAAATTCGCCATTTTGGCCATTACTTATGGAAGAATTAAGAAAACACTTTCCGGCTTTGGAATCTTGTACATACCTAAATACCGCGTCAAATGGGGTAATTCCCAAACCTGTTATTGAATGGCGCAGACAGCACGATATGGATTTAATGAACCATGCGAGCGTATTTCGAGATAAACACAAAATTCATATTGAACAAATCAGAAAGACTGTTGCCGAGTTTTTTAATGCTGCTATAGCTGAAACTGCCTTGGTTCCAAATATATCCTTTGGAATAAATACCGTATTGGAAGGATTGCCAAAAGGTCAAAAAATACTTCTACTAAAAAACGATTATCCATCTATCAATTGGCCGGTGGAGATCCGCGATTTTGATGTTTGCTATGCCGAAATTGATGAGAATTTGGAACAGAATATAGAAGAAGCCGTGGCAAAGCACAGGCCGGATATTTTTATGTTCAGCATCGTTCAGTGGCTCAACGGCATAAAAATAGATTTTGAATTTTTGAAACAACTAAAAAGCTATCACCCCAACCTACTTTTAATTGCTGATGGCACCCAATATTTGGGAACTGAAAATTTCAGTTTTACCGAAAACGCGATTGATGTTGTGGGAGCAAGTGCCTATAAGTGGCTAACGGCGGGCTATGGCAATGGATTTATAATGGTGAAGGAAGCTGCGCGTGAAAGGATTTTTCCAAAGACCATCGGGTTCAATTCTGCCGAACGTTTTGAAAGTTTGGCAACGGAAACTGCTTTTATGAAGCATTTTGAACCGGGCCATCAAGACACCTTGAATTATGGCAGTTTGGAGCAGGCTATGTTGTTTCAGGAAAAGTTGGGAAGGGAAGATTTATACCAAAAAATCGCTTCCCTTTCAGCAAAGGCGAAGGAACGTTTTGCAGAAATGAATTTATTGCGAAATGATACGTTGCTTCGTGAAATGCATGCTTCCATTTATAATTTGAAAGGCGACAAAGCCCTATTTCAGAAATTGCAGGAAAATAATATAATTTGTTCACCCCGTGGCGGTGGAATTCGTGTAAGTTTTCACTATTACAATACCGAGGAGGAATTGGAAAAACTTGTTGAAATTTTAAGTCGATGAATTGAAAAATGTAGAGAAGAAAATTTCCGTCATACCGCATCCCGCATCCCGCACCCATCACCCAGCACCCATCAAACCTTTCGAAAGGCATAATTTTTATAATAATCCATTTCGTCCGTAAAAGAAGTTTCGATTTCAAGCCCCGATTGTTCCGCGAGCCAATGCACTATCTTATCGTCGTATTTTTGTGAAATTTCGGTGTGGATGGTTTCCCATTGCTCAAAATTTACCGTTAACCCCAACTTTTCGATAGTTACCTGCATCGCTTCGGTTGCTACCAAAAAACTTTTGGCCGTGCCTGTCTCGGGATTGTACATTTCCCAATGTTTGAATTTTTCAACTTCAAAATTTCCGTCGAGTTCACGGTTTATTCGGGTTAAAACATTTTTGTTGAAAGCAGCTGTAATTCCCGCTTCATCGTTATAGGCATCGAGGATGGTCTGCGGATTTTTCTTTTGGTCGAAACCCATAAAAAGCAAGTCATCGGGCAACATGGCGTCTTTCAATTTTGTGAGAAATTCGATTGCCTTTGGGTGTTTTAAATTGCCGATATTACTTCCCAAAACCATAATTACCTTTTTGCGTTTGTTGAAACCTTTCAGTCTTTCGAGGACTTCAAAATATTCGCCCACCTCAGCATCCACAGTTAAAGCGGGCATTTCGTTCGCGAGATTTTCCGAAAGCATTTCCACTGCATTTTCACTGATATCGATGGGTTTGTAGACAAAATTGAAATTATTTTCAGCCATATATTTCAATAGCACCTTCGTTTTTTTGCCGTCGCCGGCACCAAGTTCAATTAAATCCAAGCCATTTTCGCGATCGCGAAAGAGCTCTCCGATGGTCCCCGTATGAGAGGAAAGTATCTGAAATTCACAGCCTGTGAGGTAATATTCGGGCATGGCCATGATATCCTGAAAAAGCCTGTCGCCTTTTTTATCATAAAAATATTTGGACGATAAATATTTGGGGTAAGCACTCAGTCCATCAAAAACTTCTTTTCTGAAGGGAGTGTCCAATAGTTTAGCGGTAGTTGTTGCCATAGGGGGTAGTTGTTATTATTTTGCCAACCTTAATCCGGTAAATTGCCACCGCAAATTGGTCTGGAAAAAATTTCTGTAAGTAGATCTAGTATGTTTCACGGGAGTTGCCACGGAACCGCCGCGCAACACTTTTTGGTTTACCATAAATTTTCCGTTGTATTCGCCAATGGCGCCGGGCGCTTTTTTATAGCCGGGGTAGGGCAGGTAGGCGCTTTCAGTCCATTCCCAACGGCTGCCCCAATCAAAGTTTTTTTGGGCGGCTTCCCATTCAAATTCTGTGGGCAGGCGGCATTCTTTCCATTGGGCAAAGGCGAATGCCTCAAAATACGAAATGTGCGAAAGCGGCGCGTCAATATCAATTTTTTGAAGGCCCTGCAAAGTATATTGGTGCCATTCCCCATCAATATTGTGCCAGTACATTGGGGCTTCTATCTGGTTTTGTTTTACCCAGTCCAAACCTTCGGCATGCCACAGGTTAAAATCTTTGTAACCTCTGGCATTTATAAATTCCAGATATTCGGCATTGGTAACAAGTTTGTTTGAAATTTTATAATCGTGAAGATATACTTTGTGCCTTCCCAGCTCATTGTCATAGCGGAATTCATCGGAATTTTTATGGCCTATCTCATAAATACCTTCGTCCATTTCAATCCATTCCCGTTGAAATTTCTGATGCGGATTTTCTGAAAATGAATCGTTGTATTTTGGCAATAGTGGGTTATTTCCCAGAATGTATTTTATATCTGTAACAAGAAGTTCTTGGTGTTGTTTTTCGTGATGGATCCCTATTAAAAGAATTTCTTCAATTTCTGCGGAAATCTCTCCCGAAAGAAAATCCTTCATTTCATTGGTAACATAATGTCTGTAATCGTAAACCTTTGCCACACCGGGCCGCGAGAGGTTGCCGCGATCATTTCTGATTACGCGTTTGCCTACATTTTCATAATAACTGTTGAAAACAAAGGCGAAATCTTCGTGAAAGAGCTTGTAATTGGGTTTATGTGGTTTCAGAATAAACTCTTCGAAAAACCAGGAGGTATGGCCCAAATGCCATTTGGGAGGGGAAACGTCCACAATTGGCTGGACTACATAGTCTTCAATTTCCAGCGGTTGGCATATAGTTTCGGTATATTCGCGGGTTTCTATAAAAAGTGAAACCAGTGTATCTGTAGCAATCATAAAAAAAGTGCCGCATTTTTTTGACGACACTTTAAATATAAATATTAAAATTGTTGAAGACTATTTAACTTGCGTTAAACAGTTGTTAAACTAGTTTTATCTAGTTTTGTTTTTTCTTTTTCTTTTCATCTTTTGTTGGAGGTTCAACTTTGAAAATAATTGGAAGTGAATATAGCACTCCCACCGCTATTCCTCTTTGTTTTCCCGGTTGCATTTGGGGAAGGTTGCTTACCACGCGAACTGCTTCTTTTTCAATCTCAGGATGCGGCGCACGTGCTCTAACATCAACAACTTTACCTTCTTTGTCTATTTTAAATTGAACTGAAGTTCTATAAACTTTAGGGGGTAGATCTAAAGCCTCAATTTTTTTCATGTCAAAATTCTGGTTGACAAATTCTGAAATTTTGGTAGACATGCATTTTTTCAATTCTTGATTGCCGTTACCTTCACACCCTGGATATACAGGAACATTTTCAATTACGGCATAAGGTACATCAGCTGTAGTCATTTCGGATTCTGAAACTTCGGTTACCGTTTCTTCCTGAGCGTATAAAGTGGACGAGATAATTACTAGAACTAAGGCTAGAAATATGTTTTTCATCATCTTATTTTCCCGTTTTAAAAGTAAAAGGAACCGTAAATTTAATAGGTCGTGCCTTACCGCCCATCATACCGGGTTTTGCCATTTTCGGGATTGCCATAATATTTCGTTTAGCTTCGTCCTGTAGTGCTTTTGATCCTCCAGATACATTTTTTACTTCAACCAAACCTTGCTCATTTATAATAAATTCGACAATCACTCTACCCTGCTCGTTCTTTTTGTAAGCCTCTGGTGGATATTTAAAGTTTTTGGCAATGTGCGTTGCAAGTTTATTGTTGAAGCAATTATCGCGTTCGGCAGCGCTACCGTTTTCACAACCGGGCCAAACTGGGCCTATTTCTTTCAGGGTAACTGTATTTTTTTGAACATCTCCCCACTCTTGCTGGGCAAAAATGGTGGTGGTAAATAGTAGGCATAAAGCAATAAATAAGTTCTTCATCTTGGGGTTTTAATTTAAGTTATATGGCAACAGCACCTTTAATGTGGGGGTGTGGATTGTAATCTACAAGTGTAAAGTCATCAAAAGTGAAGCCAAATATATCTTTTACTTCTGGATTAAGCAACATTTTTGGCAATGCTCGCGGTTTGCGCGATAATTGAAGTTCAACTTGTTCAAAATGGTTGCTGTAAATATGGGCATCGCCAAAGGTGTGCACAAAATCACCAGGCTGGTATCCACAAACCTGCGCCATCATTAAAGTTAAAAGCGCATACGATGCAATATTGAAAGGAACGCCCAAGAAAATATCGGCACTGCGTTGGTAAAGCTGGCAGGATAATTTTCCATCGGCTACATAAAATTGAAAAAAGGCGTGGCAGGGTGGAAGCGCTGCTTTGCCATTAGCGACGTTTTCAGCAAAAGGTTTTGAGGTGTCTGGCAAAACACTAGGGTTCCAAGCGCTTACAAGCATTCGGCGGCTATCAGGATTGGTTTTTAGGGTTTTAACTATATCAGAAATCTGATCAATCTCCTCACTGTTCCAATTTCGCCACTGGTGACCGTAAACGGGCCCAAGATTGCCATTTTCATCTGCCCATTCGTTCCAAATGCGCACACCCTTTTCTTGTAGATACTTAATATTTGTATCACCGTTCAAAAACCACAAAAGCTCATAAACAATTGATTTAAGATGAAGTTTTTTAGTAGTGACCATGGGAAAACCTTCACTGAGATCAAAGCGCATTTGGTAGCCGAAAACACTTTTGGTGCCTGTGCCCGTGCGGTCTTCTTTTACAGTGCCTTTTTTTATTACATGTTTAAGAAGGTCGTGATATTGTTTCATTTTTTTGAGCAAATAAATTATTGGTCTAAAAATACTAATAGGGATGTTGATGCTAAAATTATTTCGGAATTGCTTTTAAATAAGTTATTAACGATTCTCAGATGTGTTAAGATTTTGATTAAATTTAAATCGAAATCCTTAAACATATGGAAAATAAATATCAGCTATCCACGGGTATATTGGAATGTTATCCATTGTACGCAATTTTTCACTTTAATGCATCAGTTTATGATCATGAAGAGGCAGAAGAGTTTGTGGAAATCATCGATTCGCATTATAGGGGACGAAAATGTGTTGTGGTCTCTAATAGGGAAATGGCAGAAAGAGTGAACCCAGAGGTTTACAATAGTATAAAATCTAAAAGTGTGGTAGGCATAGCGATAGTTTCAAATAACAATGCAGTTAAAAATGAAGCTATCGAGGAGCAAGGTCTTTTTGCGGGTGCCTTTAGTTATTTTCAGTCTATAGAGGAAGCTGCAGACTGGGTAAAAACAGTTGTGAGGAGCTATTAGCCAATAATCATTCCCGCGATGGTTGCAGATATTAACGATGCAATAGTCCCTCCAATCAAGGCTTTCATCCCAAATTTAGAAAGAGTTTTTCGTTGCCCAGGTGCTAAAGAGCCTATACCGCCAATCTGAATTCCGATGGATGCAAAATTCGCAAACCCACACAGCATATAGGTTGCCATTATGATGCTTTTTTCGTAATTAAGGTGTAGCTCATTGGTCACGTTTTTAAGTTCTGCCAACTGAATGTACCCTACAAATTCACTGGCTGCGAGCTTTATTCCCAATAATTGACCCATCATCATCATATCTTCTTTTGCCACGCCAATAAGCCACATTAAAGGAGCGAATACAGTCCCCAAAATTGCTTCCAAAGAAAGACTATCATAAGCAGATTTTTCAGCCACCCAACTATTGATTGAAGTTACTTCGCCAAACCATCCTAATATTCCATTGAGCATTGCAATAAAAGCTACAAAAACCAAAAGCATGGCGCCCACGTTTACAGCAAGTTTTAGGCCTTCGGTAGTTCCGTTAGCAATAGCATCCAAAAAGTTGGAGCCAATTTTTTCTGAAGAAACCTTTACGTCGGTATTGATGGGTTCAGTCTGTGGATAAAGTATTTTAGAAATCACGATGGCGCCAGGCGCTGCCATTACAGAGGCTGCCAAAAGATGTTTGGCAAATGTCAACCGAAGTTCGGGGTCGTCACCGCCCAAAAAGCCTATATACGCAGCAAGTACCGCTCCCGCTACCGTGGCCATTCCGCCAATCATAACAAGTAGCATTTCGCTCTTGTTCATTTTTTCCAAATACGCTTTAATCAAAAGAGGGGCTTCGGTTTGGCCCAAAAAAATGTTTCCGGCAACGCTCAAACTTTCGGCTCCCGAAATATTTAAAAGCTTCGTAAGCAGCCATCCCATTCCTTTTACCACCACTTGTATAATTCCGAAGTAAAAAAGCACAGAAGTAAGTGCAGAGAAAAATATAATGGTTGGCAAAACCTGAAAGGCAAAAATGAAACCGAAAGAGTTGATGTCCAGCATCCCTCCAAAGAGGAACTCACTTCCTGCTTTGGTATAATCCAAAACGTTTACGAACAGTTGGCCCACGCCTTCAAAAGCACTTTTTATAAAATTTACTTTCAAAACTCCAATGGCAATCAAAAGCTGGAATGCTAACCCAATTCCGACGGTTTTCCAGTTAATTGCTCTTCTATTTGAGCTGAAAAGAAAAGCAATGACCAAAAGTGAAATCATGCCCAAAACCCCACGCCATAAGCTTTCTATGGAGAAACCCTGGCTGGGGATTATTCCTGAAGTTTTAGTAACTGTTTCCAATGCCGAAGCATTTTCTGTACTTGGCGTTTTTAGCTGGTACTTGTAATTCTTTTCAGAAAGGGAAAGAGTGCTATCGGTAACCTGCTCTACGTGAAATCTTCTGATGCTGTCTGGGGGATTATTGAAAAAAAGCACCAATAAATTATCCTGAAACATATAATCACCGCTCGACTTTAAGCTATCATTGGCAACCTGATATTCAAAAACGCCGTTTTCGAGTTTAAGAAAATCCTTTTCGGGGTTTATGGTTAAAACGGAGAGGCCGCTTTGATCTTTTACTTCTGAAAATTGCCAGGTTTTTTCAATACTTTGTGCAAAAGTGTTTCCGATGAAAAAAAGCGCAATGGCTACAAGTGTGAATTTTTGCATATTCTTTTTAAACTCCAACCCTTCAACACTTGCACTGGCTTCATGCAGGCTCGCTTAAGGGGCCTATAATTTATTTTTTAATATAATAATGAAACTACTCCCTTTTTGACATTTCATCGCGTATGCTTGCTGCCTTTTCATAGTTCTCATTTTTTACTGCTTCTTCCAGCATTTTATTTAATTCGCTTAGGCTAAATTTAGTGTAATCTTCGCTTGAAGGCTTTACAGATTCCTTATCCTCTCCAAGAATTAAATTTTCAATAACCGCTTCTTCTTTTTTTGACAGTGCTTTTTTGGAAGTAGATGTTTTTAAATAGATACCAGCCTTGTCCAAAATATTTTTATACGTAAAAATAGGCGCCTTAAACCGAAGTGCCAATGCAATGGCATCGCTAGTTCGGGCATCGATGATTTCTTCAATCTTGTCGCGTTCGCAAATGATGCTTGAGTAAAAAACACCATCCACGAGTTTGTGGATAATTACTTGCTTTACCACAATTTCAAAACGGTCTGCGAAGTTTTTAAAAAGGTCGTGGGTAAGCGGTCGTGGTGGCGTAATGTCTTTTTCCAGCGCGATGGCGATGGACTGTGCCTCAAAAGCGCCAATTACTATAGGTAGTTTACGTTCACCGTCCACTTCGTTCAAAATAAGGGCATAGGCGCCATTCTGCGTTTGGCTGTAAGATATTCCTTTTATGGTAAGTTTTACTAAACTCATTCTTCAAAAATCAGTGGTCGTTATATAGTACGCTGTGTTCAGTTAAACAATTGATTATAAAAGTAACGAATAAAAAAACAATAAAAAAAGGCTGTTTAAATTTGGATGTTTCCTTATCTAAACAGCCCTTTTTCGGGGCACAAATTAATAAAAAATTATGCGTTCTGTGCTTTAAATTCCTTTAATTTTTCGGTGAGTTTTGGTACAATTTCAAAAGCATCGCCAACAATACCATAATCTGCAGCCTTAAAGAAAGGTGCTTCGGGATCATTGTTTATTACCACTTTTACTTTTGAAGCGTTGATACCAGCCAAATGCTGGATTGCACCAGAAATACCAATGGCAATGTAAAGGTTGGATGCAACTGGTTTTCCTGTCTGCCCAACGTGCTCGCTGTGGGGTCTCCAGCCCATATCGCTCACTGGTTTTGAGCAAGCCGTTGCTGCGCCCAATGTTTGTGCAAGGTCTTCAACCATTCCCCAATTTTCGGGACCTTTAAGCCCACGACCGCCGGAAACTACTATTTCGGCATCGGCTATGGTTACTTTGTCGGTTGCTTTATCTACGGAAACAATTTCCATATCAAAATCGTGCGCATCAAGATTCGGTGAAAAGGCTTCGGTTGTGGCGGAAGTTTCATTTTCCTTTAATCCGTATGAATTTTTTCCCAAACCTATTATTTTAATATCGGTTTTGATTTCGGTAGTAGCAAAAGCCTTGTTCGTAAAAACGCTGTGCTCTACCTTAAACGGTGAGGTGCTTTCCGGAAGTGAAATTACGTTTGCCACATATCCGGCTTCAAGATTTACCGCCAAAGTAGGGGCTAAAAACTTACTGTTTGCGCTGGAAGTTAATACGATAACTTGTGCGCCTTCGTTTTTTGCGGCCTGTCCAATTGTATCTGCATACGCTTCGCCATTGAATTTGTTCAATTTGTCATTGGAAACCTGCAAAACTTTTGAAGCGCCGTATTTTCCCAATTCTGAAACGTCATTCGCATTAATGCTAACCGCGGTAACCGAAGTTCCCATTTGGTCGGCAATTCCCTTGGCGTACGAAACTGCTTCCAAAGCTATTTTTTTGATTTTTCCTTCTTCTGATTCTGTATAAACTAATATCATTTTAATATTATTTTGAAATTAATACTTAAGATTTGGAATCGTCAGTTAATTCGAAAATTCCAAGTCTAAAATCCCAAATTCCAAAGTTGGAATTTGGTGCTTAAAATTTGAAATTTAAATAACCTTCGCTTCGTTGTGAAGAAGATTTATTAATTCATCTACGCTGTCAACCAACTTTACTGCGCCTTTTGGGGCAGGTTTTTGAAATGCCACCGTGTTCGTTTCGGCATTTGCATCCACAGGGTCTTTTACGTTCAACGGTTTTGTGCGGGCCTGCATAATACCGCGCATATTGGGGATGCGAAGATCGCTTTCTTCAACCAAACCTTTTTGGCCGCCGATTACTAACGGAAGTGACGTTTTCAATGTTTCCTTTCCGCCGTCAATTTCGCGAATTGCAGTGGCTGTATCACCTTCCATTTCAAGGCCGATGCAGGTATTTACGAAGTTTGCGCCAATTAATTTGGCAACCATTCCTGGAACCATTCCGCCGTTGTAATCAATAGATTCTCGACCTCCGATTACCAAATCGTAATCGCCTTCTTTTGCAACATTTGCAAGCTGTTTTGCAACGGAAAAACCATCGGTTGCTGGAGTGTTTACACGAATTGCTTCATCGGCGCCAATTGCCAATGCCTTGCGAAGTGTAGGCTCGGTTTCGGCACCGCCCACGTTTACCACATGTACGGTAGCGCCTTGTTTTTCCTTAAACCACATGGCGCGGGTAAGGCCAAACTCGTCGTTTGGATTGATTACGAATTGAACCCCGTTTGTGTCAAACTTGGTATCGCCATCGGTAAAATTGATTTTCGAGGTAGTGTCCGGTACGTGACTTATACAGACTAATATTTTCATCTTTAAAAGTGTTTTTGGATTGTAGATTTCAGCAATTGAAAAAAACTGAAAGGGTTTCAAATTGCTCGTGTGCGAAGTTAAGAATATATTTCCTTTTTTTGTTATGCACGCATAATAAAATTTGATTAAAAGTGAAGAAATAATACCTAAACAGATGGTAATTATAGTATTTTTGCTATCCCTGAAAAATTTCAGTTATTTACATTTCAATTTAGACAGATGAAGACATTACAATTCAGAGAGGCAATAGCCGAGGCGATGAGCGAAGAAATGCGTCGCGACGAATCTATATATTTAATGGGCGAAGAAGTTGCCGAGTATAACGGGGCTTATAAAGCCAGTAAGGGAATGCTCGACGAGTTTGGCGCAAAACGGGTTATTGATACTCCAATTTCCGAAATGGGGTTTTCAGGTATTGCCGTGGGCTCTGCCATGAACGGCAATAGGCCAATTGTAGAGTTTATGACCTTCAACTTTTCTTTGGTTGCCATTGATCAAATAATTAACAATGCTGCCAAAATGCGCCAAATGAGCGGTGGGCAGTTTAATATCCCTATCGTTTTCCGTGGGCCAACAGCTTCCGCCGGTCAACTTGCGGCAACACATAGTCAGGCTTTTGAAAGCTGGTACGCAAACTGTCCGGGGCTGAAAGTAGTAGTGCCAAGTAATCCAGCTGATGCAAAAGGATTGTTGAAAAGCGCCATCCGCGATGACGATCCAGTTATTTTTATGGAAAGCGAGCAAATGTATGGCGATAAGGATGAAGTGCCCGAAGGAGAATATTTAATTCCGCTTGGGGTTGCCGATATTAAAAGAAAAGGAAATGATGTAACCGTTGTTTCTTTCGGAAAAATTATAAAAGAAGCATATAAAGCTGCTGAAGCCCTTGCTGAAGAAGGTATTGAGTGTGAAATAATTGATTTAAGAACCATCCGTCCTTTGGATTATGAAGCCATTTTTGAATCAGTCAAAAAAACCAACCGTTTGGTAATTTTGGAAGAAGCTTGGCCTTTCGGAAACGTTTCAACTGAAATAACTTACCAGGTTCAAAACCGAATTTTTGATTATTTGGACGCTCCTATCGTAAAAATTAATACTGCCGATACACCCGCGCCGTTTTCTCCTAATTTATTGGAAGAATGGCTGCCTAACAGTGAAGATGTTGTTAAGGCTGTAAAGAAAGTTCTTTATAGAGACTAACTTTATATTCCCTAAAAATATCAGTCCCATAAATTTATGAAGTACCTTTTTTTGTCTTTTTTTATTGTTATTGGGGCTTCGGTTTTTGCCCAAACCAAAGTTAGCGGTGTTATTAAAGATGCTACTGATTATCCGGTTGCCTTTGCCAACGTAATTTTTAAGGATTCACAGGAAGGAACTATCTCTGACGAAAACGGGCGGTTTTATTTGGAAAGCGATAAAACTTACAGGTCAGTTATATTTTCATTTATTGGCTACGCAACTAAAGAAGTTGAGCTTACTTCGCGAAGCACTTACAATATGGAAGTGGTTATGGAAGAGAGTGCCGATGCACTGGATGAAGTGGTTGTTTACAGCGGAAAAACTTCAAAAAAGAACAATCCAGCTATTGATATACTTCGGAAAATTTGGGAAAACCGAAGGGATAATGGCGTTAAAAAATTTAAACAGTACCAATACGATAAATACGAAAAACTTGAGTTTGACCTTAATACTATAGACAGCGCGCTTATAAAAAGTAGAATTTTTAAAGGAATGGAGTTTGTTTTTGAGCAGACCGACACTTCAAATATTACCGGAAATACCTACCTGCCAATTTTTATAAACGAAGCAGCTTCAAAGGTATATGGCGACAATCTGCTGAATGAAGAAAAAGAAATATTACAGGGAAACAAAAACTCTGGTTTTGAAAACAACCAAACCCTCATTGCTTTTGTAAAAGATCTTTACAGCGAATATGATGTTTACGACAATTATTTGAAGTTTTTTGATAAAGCATTTACCAGTCCACTATCCCGAACTGGTATAGACGTTTACAACTATGTGCTTCGCGACAGCGCCTATCGTGACAATAAATGGTGTTATAATATTGTATACTACCCTCGACGAAAGAATGAGCTTACCTTTAAGGGTGATTTTTGGGTAAATGATACTACTTGGGCTATTAAGGAAATAAATCTGCAAGCTTCAAAAAGTGCCAACTTAAACTGGGTGCGCGATGTGTATATAGAACAGGAATTTGACGTATTGAACGATTCTATCTTTTTGATTACACGAGATTACTTTATGAGTGACTTCAGCTTTCAAAAAAAGGAAACTGCGAAAGGAGTTTACGGAAAGCGCACTACCCTATATGATAATTACTCCTTCAATCTTCCTAAAGGGAAAAAGTTTTACAGCGATCAGGTGGATCCGTACCAATATGAAGTGTACAATAGACCGGATGAGTTTTGGGAAAAGAACCGAATGGAAAAGCTGAGTAAGGATGAAAAGGGAGTTTATAAAATGCTTGATACATTAAAGACAGTTCGGCGTTTTAAAGCGCTTTATAATGTGGGCGCAACTTTGGCCAGTGGTTATTACGAGGTTAACAATTTTGACGTGGGTCCGGTATTTTCAATTTTCGGCTTCAATGAAGCAGAAGGTTTGCGTATTCGTTTAGGAGGAAGGACCTATTTTAGTCAAAATGATCCTTGGCGACTGGAAGGTTTTGGAGCTTATGGGTTTAAAGATGAACGTTTCAAATATGGTATATCGGGTAAATGGTTGTTGGACAGAAAATCAAGACTTACTGTTTTTGGCGGTAACCGTCGCGATGTGGAACAAACGGGTGCCAGTCTTACCAATAGCAATGATGTTCTGGGGCGAAGCTTAGCTTCTTCTTCATTGCTCTCTGTGGGAGCTAATGATAGGCTGTCACGAATAAATCTCAGCACAATAGGTTTTGATATTGAACCTTGGAAAAACTTTATTTTAAGACTCACGGGCTCTTACCGAACCCTAAAATCTGCTACCGATACTTTCAGTATCGATTATAAAGTAATGGAAGACGGTGTTTTCACGGGAGAAGTGAAAAGCGAATTGAAACAGGCCGAAATACAATTAGGCTTTTTATACGCCCCTGGGAGGAAGACCTCTGGTTATGGGGTGGAACGTACTGTTATCAATGATGGGGACTTTCCGTCGTTTTATGCAGGGTACAGTTATGGTTTAAAGGGCGTAATGGGTGGTGATTTTGAATATAAAAAGGTGCAGGCGCTTTATACACAGCCTTGGAACATTGGGGGGTTGGGACGTTTGCTCTCAACAGTTGAGGTCGGTACTACCATAGGAGCCGTACCACTAAGCTTGTTGAATCCTATCCCGGGAAACCAAACTTATTTTAGCCTTTATAACAGTTTTACACAGTTGGATTATTATGAATTTGTGAGTGACACATACACATCGCTTCATCTACAGCACAATTTTGGGGGTAGAATATTCTCAAGAATTCCATTGCTTAGGAAGCTAGACCTCCGTGAAGTAGTTGGCTTCAGGGCTGTGTATGGAACCATATCACAGGAGAATATAGACTTGAATGCTTCAAATATAGTGTACCAAGCCCCAGAGGATATTTATTGGGAATGGAGTGTGGGCGTGGGTAATATCTTCCGGGTTTTTAGATTGGACTTCAATTTCCGGGGGAATTATCTTGACAATCCTGGTGCCCGAGAATTTGGCATTACTGGAGTTTTTGGGTTTTCTTTTTAATTCTTCGCTGTTAAGTTTATTTTCTATTATTCTTTACAGTGGTTCTTTTCCTTTATTTATAATATTTAGATTGATGTTTTATAGATATACTATGCTATAAACATACTATAAACACGCTATATACACACTATAAATACGTTATATATACGCTGTAATATACTATAATTTTGTTTCTGAAATCAGTTCAATTATTAGATAAAAAAGACCGCTCTTACGCGGTCTTTTCTAGGTTAAGTGAATAATTGATTGTGGGGATTTATTGTTTATTGTTTGACAATTTGTTTTGTTACTTCTCCTATTTCTGTACTTATCTTAACAAAATAGATTGCATTTTGAAGATTGCTTAAGTCTATTTGGTAATGGGTAGTTGTGGATAGGTCTATATTTCGGAGGATTCTTCCACTTATATCATATATCTCAACAGTGTTGACCTTGGCTTCAGGAGATACAACATTTAAAATATTGTTAGTGGGATTTGGATATACCGATACGTTGGCAAGACCTGCGCCTTCGTCGCCCAAAATTTCGTTGCTTTTAAATTGGATGGTAAATCGACGGTCGTATGTGCCTTTTCCTACTTTAAAAGTATAGTCATCCTGAGATAAATTGGTACGCATGTTAAGTTCATTGTCTATTAAAAATATAGAAGCGTTTTCTAAGCTAGCTCCCTGAAAATCTTTTACAGAAATAGTGTACTCAAGGTTTTCGTCTAAAAGAGAAGAGAAGCCCATAAGTATTTTAGCGCCATCCTCAAAAGTTTCGCGACTTTGAATGCCCAATTCTTCTGAACCATCTTCTAAGTGGGTATAGAGTGACAATACCGTAGCCAATCTTCTACTATCATACCCAGCGTCAATACCACTTGTGGCATAGGGTGAAAAGGCTATAAGTGTATTATTGCGCATATTGTATTGTTCGTTTTCAACACTGATCCATACACGGTCTATACCGTCCTGTGACGGCCTTGGTGCAGTATTATTGTTATCAATAACCCGCATACTGTTGCTGAAACTTGCTATACCTGCCGCAGTTGCTTTTATACCAAAACCTTGTCCTGTAGAAATATATTCACTTGGAGGGGTTTGTGTTGGGTCTGATGGAGCATAGGTTCCGCCCGAAAGGTTATACATAGAAATATCTTCCATGCTAAAATTCATTGCATAGGCACCCGGAAGGGATGGGCTAGGAGGTGTATTTGGATTCCAAAAATAGACCTCGTTTACCATTGTGTTTGCATTAATGAAATCTGCGGCACTGATTGCAGAAGGGTACGGATTTGCTAGTACGTTAGGGCTGCTGTTTCTGTTACCGTTATATTTTACTGTGAAATTTACTTCGCCTGTGTTCAAAGTGCCTTGTTCGAAGGTCATGTCATAGGTTTTATTTCCGTCATTGCCGTTCAGTTGAGGACGGGAAATATAACCTTCTCCTGGATTTATTGTTCCTGAATATAGCACCCAGTTATCCCTATTATCATCGGCAAAGTTTTCGGCAAGAGGAAACTGATCTTCAACATCTGGATTGGGAACAAAGTTTTCAGTAAGGTGATTTAAGAACATATAAGAATCGGCAAAAACACCATCCCGAGTTTCAACTGTCATGGGGCTTCCTATTACCAAGAATACGCGGGGGAGCATAAAAGGGGTTGTGTAGTTTACATTAATAGTACCGTTGTTGGTGACCACTGCACTATCGTCAGATTGTACCACGCTACCTTGATGTTCTACAATTAGATTACCGTTTACGGTAATATCATTTGTGATGTTGATATAATCTTCTGCGGCAACTGTTAGAGTTTTGTTGGCGTCAACTTCACAAGTACATGCATTAATGCTTCCTTTGGAGGATGTATCGTAGTTGCTACTTATTATCGCATTTGAGCCAGGACCTGGGGCTCCATTACTCCAACTGCTTCCTGAGTAAATTGTTGTTGGCGCAGCAACAGTAACCACGGCAGTACATGAAGCTTTGTTTGCATAGTCGTCTTCTACGGTTAGGGTTATATTAAATGTTTGTCCAACATCTTTACAGGTAAATGTTGTTTGCCCTGCAGTTATAGTTCTTTTTGTAATTCCAAAATTATCTGTTGAACCATTATCAATATCGTCCGCTGTAATTGTAACACTGCCAGTGTTTTTATCAAGAGTAGCAGTAAAATTATTACAGTTTGCCACGGGTGGGGTATTGTCGTAGAGTGGGTCTTTAATAACAAAAAGCCCACCATCACCGTTGATATTTTCATTGCCAAAGCCTGTGGCTATTAGATTTCCACTTTCAAAAAATGGATAAACATTCCAAGTGCCGTTAAAGGCGGCATTATTGTTGGTAGGGTAGCAATCAAAATAATTTACTTCGGTCATTGTAGGAGATTGATTGTACAAACCATCAACTCGCATTATTCTCATACCTGCGGCATAATTTGCCAAATAAAATCTGTTACCTCGCACATAACCATTATGATCAATGGCCGAGGTTGCACCATAGTGTGTATAAACTAATGTCGGGCTGTCAAGGTCTTCAACATTAAAGACGAGGGTACGTGTATTAAAACCCTTATTTTCTTCATCTACCTCATCACCAGCTATGAAAAATCGTTTATCCTCAGTAAACCAGCCTTGGTGAGTATAAAATTTATCAGCATAAGTTACTGATGAAATTAGGGTAGGACTATTCTTATTTGTAAAATCTATTATATTTACCTTGTTGTTACCGCTAAAGGCACCTATCATTATTTCTCTACCTTGGTAATCAGGATCTGGACCATCGTAAATTACCACTTCGGCATCGTGGCAATAGCCTAATGTAGAATATAGTTTTACCACAACGGGATCATTAGGTATGCCATCATTATTATTGTCTAATTTTACTACAATCGGTCCCCCACTGTTATAACCTGGTGAACCTAAAATATAGGCATAGCCAGAGGCTTCATTAACAACAATATTATGTGCACTTCCCCTTCCACTGGAGCCGGTGCCGTCCCAAAACAAATTACCATCGGTTTGTAATTTTGTAAAGGTAACCGGAGAACTACCGGTAAGCGTTCGCAATCTTCTCAGATCAAAAATTTGCATCCCGTGATTGCCATTGGCATCACTTACAATAAATGCGTGATCTTTGTACACTTTTACATCTCGCCATAGGCTGGAGGATACTTGCGTATTTAATCTAGCAAGATATTTTGGATTTGTTGGGTTGCTTATATCTACAAAGGCTGTTCCGTTATCTAATGCTACAATGGCATATTCCTTACCGCTCTGAGGATCGGTCCAGCCCCATGAGTCCTGTGCTTCTGCAGCATTCATTGTAGCCGCAGATATATAGCTTTGTAAAGTCAAACCGTTGCAAGGGTAACTTTTGCCACCAACTGTAGCAAAACCATTGACACAAGGGGTTTGGGCGGTAGTAACTAATGAGCAGATTAAAAAAATTAGGAGTAATTTATTTTTCATAGTGTATGTTATATTATTATCATTTAAAGAATGAGGCTTTCTTTATTCTTTTATATATGTAAATTCTATAGTGCAAGGCACATCAATACCGACTATGCCATTTGTGCTACTATTATAATCATTCGAATTAGATACTTGAAGATCCATTTGTAGTCTCATAGGATATGTTTGTCCTGCTCTAAGATTTACATAAAGGATTAAAGAGGAGTCATGGCGGAAACTGTTAAAATCTTGGCTAGTAGTGTTGTTTCTAATAGAGTAGGAGTGTGTGTAAATATCATAGTTACTTCCGTCAAAACTAAAACGAAAATATCCTTCTTGGGTTGCCATTCGTACACTTTCTGAGCCACTTGGGTTAAGAACTTGTCCCGCTCCAAAATTAAAATTAGCCTCAATTCTATAAATGCCTGTATATTTTGCAGTAAAGGAGCTGCCATTACCAAGATTTGGGACGTCCACAAACCCACCACTCAAGGAGACATTAAAATTCAATGGATTTTGTTCAAAGAGGGCTGAGTGTTCTATTATAAATTGCGGAATCCATTTGGGGTCTACTGCGGCTCCATCCCATACATAAACGCCAGGATAGACGTCATGATCTCCAGTACTGGTAGTATTTGTATTATATACTACTGTGCCAGCAACTAAGTTACCGCCATTTGGATTTACAACTGGAGATTGCAAATTAGTCTTTGTTAATGCCACACGGGGATATACCAATCCTTGTTGGTTGCTTTCTAAATCCAACATACCTTCAGGATTGGAAGTGCCTATGCCAACTTGTGAGCTAGCGATTGCGCTAATAAACAGAAGGACAGTTACGGTATGTTTTGTTAATATTGAATTAATGTTTTGCATAATGAATCCTCTTGGTTATTTTTTAGTTATCTGCAGTATAATCTTCTACATAAGTAAATTCTATAGAGCAAGGAACATCCTTTCCTACATATCCTCTTCCGTCACCAGAATTTCCGCCATCCACGAATGCTGGTGAAGGCGATTGTGAAAATGTTAAGTTGAAATAATAATCAGTAGCCGCCACTAAATCGACATAAACAACCAGATAGGATTCTTTCCATACACCTTCATAAAATATTGTTGATCCGCTTGAATCGTCATATGTAGAAATAGATTTTACATTTAAATGATAAGTACTCCCATTAAAAGTGAATTTAAAGGTTCCGTCTTGGAAGGCAGCATTGTCAGCGCCAGTAACTGGAGAATTTACTCTACCTGCACCGAAATTGGCTCTAATTTCAATTCTATAAAAGCCATCATATTTAGTCCTGAAAAACTTGTTATCCGAAACTCCAATTCCTAACACATCTTGATCACTTAAATCCGATTCCGTGCGTAAAACTGTGGCATTTTGAAAATAAATTTCGGACTGCCTTTTACTGAATTGTGGTATCCATTTATTTCCATCCCACATATAGGTGCCGGGATATACGCTTTCAGTTCCCGAATTGTTCAAGTTCGTATTATAAACTACGGTTCCTGCAACAATCGATCCTGAATTGGGATTTGATACAGGCCCCTGTAGGTTTGTTGCGGTAAGCGCTACAACGGGATAAACAAGTCCAGAGTTTGGGCTATTTATCTCCAAAATTCCATTCGGGGTAGAAGTTCCAATTCCTACTTGTGCTATTGCTGTAAAAGATGATAGAGCTAAAATATATCTAAGAATTTTCATATTTCTTTATTTAAGTTACTATGCTATAGTAAGTGAAACTATTGTTATTCATCTAAATACATAAATTCAACAGAACAGGGAATATCGAATCCTACGTAACCTGCGCCGCCAGAGAACGAACCTATTGTATCCCCATTGCCATCAAAATTGGGTGCCGGTAATTGGTCAAACTGGAGTCGAAAATTATAGTTGGTGTTTGCAACAAGGTTTACATAAAGAATTTTTGAATATTGCTCCCATATTAAAAAATAATCTTGACCGCTATTACTGCCCGACCTAGTACTATAAGCTTTGGCGGGTATAATATAGTCTGTGCCATTAAATGTAAACCTGAAGTTGCCTTCTGAAGTTATTGCCCTAAAATCACTACTTGCCGTTTTAGGTGATCCAGCTCCATAATTCATACTAACCTCTATTTTATACCTTCCGGAATATTTGGGTTTGAAGTTTTGACTTCCCATACCTCCTAAATTCGTATAACTACTCGAGGAAGTCGAACGATATCCCAAAGGAGATTGCTTAATTATTTGGATATCCTTTTTAGTAAATTGATTTATCCATCTGGTCCCGTCCCATACATAAATACCAGGATATACATCATTACTTCCAGTAGATGTAGAATTAGTGTTATATATTGTAGTACCAATTGGAATATTACCCGACTGGGGATTGTTGGCTGGTGCCATAATATTTGTAGCTGTAAGAGCCATTCTAGGTAATACCACTCCTTGTGTTGAGCTATGTATATCTAAAATTCCATTGGGGGTAGTAGTATTGATTCCTACTTGTGCATAGGAAACACTATTAGCCAAGAAAAGAGCGGTCGCAAAAGCTGACCACATTGTAGGTAGTTTTATTTTCATAATTTGGGGTTGTTGAAAATATTGGTACAATAATATGATAAAATTTCGATAAAGTGCAAATTTTTCGGATAAAATGTTTGTTTTTGTTTTCTGTAAATTGCTATTTATCAGTTGTTTCCTACATTTTTTCACATTTATTTAAGTTTTTTCTGACATTGGTTTGCTTTTTTAATTTTTTTGGACTACTGTCCCTGTGAGGCCTTTCTGGCTTTTATATGGTATAAGTCTTATTATCTTTGTAGGAATGAACCTTTTTTTAAACTTCAGAAATCGTAGCTTGGTGAATATTTCCCTTTCTTCGTTTGGATTGAATCCATTTTCGCTACATGTAGTGCGAGATGATATGTTGCATCCTTTTGTATCAGGCAACAAGTTCAGAAAACTGAAATACAATATCCAATTTGCCAAAGCTAACGGTTATGAAACCTTACTTACATTCGGAGGGGCTTTTTCAAATCATATCGCTGCAGTTGCAGCCGCTGGCAAAGAACTGAACTTTAAAACCATTGGAATTATTCGGGGGGAGGAGCTTGAAAGTAAAATATATGAAAACGCTACACTTTCCTTTGCTCAGGATTGTGAAATGCAGTTACATTTTATTTCGCGTGAAGCTTATAGACAGAAAACCGAAACTAAATTCATTAATCATTTAAAGGAACAGTTTGGTGATTTTTATATACTTCCCGAAGGGGGCACAAATGCTTTGGCGGTCCAAGGATGTGAGGAAATTTTGGAGGATATCTCAGAAAATGCTGATTATATATGTGTGCCTGTGGGTACTGGCGGTACTATGGCCGGACTGGTAAAAGCTTCAAGAAAAGATCAACAAATTCTTGGATTTTCGGCTTTAAAGGGAACTTTTCAATCGGAAGAAATTGGGAAATATACATCAAAAACCAATTTCTCTATCACAGATGCGTATTGTTTTGGGGGCTATAGTAAAATAGATGTTGATTTGATACGTTTCATTAATAAGTTTAAAAGAGAAACCAATATTCCGTTGGATCCAATCTATACCGGAAAAATGATGTTTGGCATTGTGGATCTTTTAAAAAAGGGGCATTTCAAAGAAAATAGCCGTATTTTTGCGATCCATACCGGAGGCCTGCAGGGTATTGCCGGAATGAATCAAAAGTTGAAAAAGAAAAACCTTCCTATAATTGAATAAAATGATTGGCAGAATTACTATCCTTCTTCTTGTAGTTATCGTTTGTTTTAGCAGTTGCAAATCAAAAAAAACCGCGACTAAATATCGAAAAAAACATAATACCGAACGTGTTGTTAGGGTAAATCAAACCGTAAAGGAAAAGGATACAAAGGCAGAAGAACCAGAGGTTGTGGTAGTGCCGGTAAATATTCCCTATAGCGAACGCGTTGCAAATTATATTAATGAATACGCTCAAATTGCCAAGGAAGAAATGCTTCAGTACGGAATACCAGCGAGCATAACCCTTGCGCAGGGCATTTTAGAAAGTGGCGCTGGGGCAGGGGAACTTACTATGAAGGCCAACAACCACTTCGGGATTAAATGCCATACAGGTTGGGAAGGAGATCGTGTATATCACGATGATGATGAACGCGGTGAATGTTTCAGAAAATACAATGACCCCAAATATTCCTATAGAGACCATTCCCTCTTTTTAACCCAGCGTAGCCGCTATCAAGATTTGTTTAAACTTAGAAAAGACGATTATAAAGGTTGGGCAAAAGGATTGAGAAAAGCAGGGTATGCCACAGATCCAAAATACCCTGACAAGCTTATAGGCATTATTGAAAGATATAATCTTACCGCTTATGATGATGAGGTTTTGGGGAGAAGGGTGAGCACCATTGACCCCGATGATTCAAAAATTGGAACTTATTCCGTCCAGGCTGGCGACACGCTTTACAGCATTTCTAGAAGATTTAATCTTACCGTTGAAACCCTAAAAAAATACAATGGTCTAAAAAGTAATGATCTTGCAATTGGGCAGGTTCTGTACCTACATCCTGTAAAAAATCAGTAAATCAGTTTTAATTGGGAGTAAAAACTCAAACCTTCTTCAAAAAAAATAAAATACACATATATTAATATGAAATACCAAAGAAGCAGCGCTCTATTTGCAGCGGCGCAAAAAGTAATTCCCGGTGGCGTTAATTCTCCCGTTCGTGCTTTTAAGGCAGTGGGAGGCACGCCTATTTTTGTTGAAAATGCCAAGGGTGCTTATCTATATGATGTTGATGGCAAAAAACTGATTGACTATATTAATTCATGGGGCCCAATGATTTTAGGGCACGCTCACGAACCTGTAGTTAATGCTGTAATTGAAAAGGCTAAGAAAGGAACATCTTTTGGAATGCCTACTGAAATAGAAACTGAAATTGCCAAACTTGCTGTTGCCATGGTGCCCAATATTGATAAGATTCGTTTCGTGAATAGCGGTACCGAAGCTTGTATGAGCGCTGTGCGGTTGGCCAGAGGCTTTACGGGCAAGGATAAAATCATAAAATTCGCGGGATGTTATCATGGTCATAGTGATTCTTTTTTAATCCAAGCTGGAAGTGGAGCCGTTACCTTTGGAAGTCCCAACAGCCCCGGTGTTACCGAAGGTACTGCAAAGGATACATTACTCGCCATTTATAATGATTTAAAAAAGGTTGAAAAAGTAATCAAAGCGAATAAAAACGAAATTGCCTGTATCATTTTAGAACCCGTAGCCGGAAATATGGGGTGCATTCCTCCGGCAAAAGGGTTTTTGGAAGGCTTGCGAAAACTTTGTGATGAAAACAATGTCCTTTTGATTTTTGATGAAGTAATGACCGGGTTTAGATTGGCTGCTGGCGGAGCTCAGGAATTATACAGCATAAAAGCTGATATTGTAACTTTTGGAAAAGTAATAGGAGGCGGATTACCAGTGGGAGCCTTTGCCGCAAGAGAAGAAATTATGAATCATTTAGCACCTATTGGACCAGTATATCAAGCGGGAACCTTAAGTGGAAATCCGCTGGCGATGGCTGCCGGATTGGCGATGCTAAAGGAACTGAATAAGAACAGAGATATTTACGATTCAATAAACAAGAAGACTGAATATTTGCATAAAGGGCTGGAGGCTGCGCTCAATTCTGAAGGGATAAAGTTTACAATTAATCGGGTTGGGTCAATGATTTCTGTCCATTTTTCTGATATGCCAGTGACCGATTTTGAATCTGCAGCAGCTGCTAACAATGAAAATTTTAAAAGGTTTTTCCACGGTTTGCTTAATGAAGGCGTTTATATTGCACCCAGTGCTTTTGAAACTTGGTTTATTTGTGATGCGTTAAGCTACGAAGATTTGGATGTTACTATTGCTGCTTGTGGAAAAGTAGCAAAGAATCTTAATTAAAAAAAACATAGATCCAGGGCACGCATTTGATAATTTTTAAAATTTCATATGAAAAAAAAGGCCCTTTCTAAATTTAGAAAGGGCCTTGGTTTTAAATATAATTAATCACTAATTATTCATTTTAAGCCATTTGGAGTATTGATCATCAGTAAGCGTTTTTTTCATCGCATCTTTTAACTGAGCATCAATTTTTTTCTTTTCTGCTATTACTGCTGCGCTTGAAGCGTCTTTTCCATCCACATTTTTTTGATAGCCAACTTGTTTTGCTACCAAGGCTCTAAAGATGGTACGGCTTTGATCGCCAGAAAGGTCTAGGGCTTCGGTGAGCTTTGCGGCTTCTGTTTTGGCTATTACTTCTGGTCTGCTTTGATCCTGGGATAGCTGCTGGGCTGAGGTTGTTTGAACACCCAAAAGCATTGTTACTGCAAATGCAAATACTGTTAGTAGGTTTTTCATTGTTTTAATTTTTGTTTTTACAAGTTACTAATGTAACCAATTTGTCTATAATTAAAACAACAATTGCGCCAAAAAAATGCTTTTTAAGGTTTTACTAATCTTCGCTGCGTTTTTCTTTTCTCTTTTTATTCTTGAACCGGCGCTCTTGGCGTTGCTTTCCATTTTCCCATTTGGTGAATTGTTCCTCGGTAAGTATCTTTTTCATTTCCTTTTTCATGGCTATTCGTCTGTCAAGCATTGTGTTTTTGGCCTCAAATTTTTGTGCGTCTGTCATTTCTTTTCTGTTCTCGGGGCGTTCGGGCTTATTCTTTTCCATGTCCAACAGTAGTTGGTTTACTTGGGCTTGTTGGGTCTCGTTTAAGTTTAAATCGAGGGTCATTTTTTTGGCATGCAATTCAGCGCGTTGTTCGGGGGTTAGGTTTTCCCTTAGCTGACTGCGGTTTTCCTTTCTGTCCTGATTTTTGTTCTGTGCGGTTATGGCGAAGGTGGTAAGCGCCATAAAGATTATCATTGCTTTTTTCATCACTTTGTATTTTTTATTGTTTACTGTAAGTATGACGCGGGAATTTGGAAATGGTTTAATGGGGGGTGTGAGGTGTGAGATGTAAGTCCTGATATTTAATTTCTTGACTATTTAAAGTGAATGGTAAGGAGGAATAAGTATTTGTTTTTAGTTTTCATTAAAGTGTGCTTTGAAAAGTTTGTTTTGCTCACTGAAAGGTGTGTTTGACTAAGTGGTTATTGCGGGCAGTGGAGTGTTTTTTTAATTTTAGGTAACTAGTTTAAAAGATTATATACCACCGCTCACGTTTCTGGCAGGGATGTCAGGCCCCTTATGCCAAAAAGGAGGAAAAAAGTGCAGGCGGTGGTTTCTAACTTTATAAATGAGTTGGGCCACCTCAACGGTAGCCCAATTATGAAATTAGTATGTATTTAAGCAAGGTTTATAAAACCGAAACCATCAAATTATCATCAGTCTTTTCAACCTTCGCAACCTTTGAAGCGGTCAATCCTTTTATGGCCTTATCCCACTTTTTATTGCTTAATCCGCTTTGTGCTTTTAGTACTTCCAAAGCGATGGGTGAGTTGGCTTTTAAAAGTGTGTAAACTGCTTTTTCGTCCTCGGTCATTTCCACCTTTTTCTTTTCGGGGCGCATTTGCGGGAAGAAAAGTACTTCCTGTATGGAAGGATTGTTGGTCAAAAACATAACCAAACGGTCCATCCCGATGCCCATACCGCTGGTGGGGGGCATGCCGTATTCCAAAGCTCGAAGAAAATCGTAATCTATAAATGCCGTTGCTTCGTCATCGCCTCTGTCGGCCAATTTTAGTTGGGCCTCAAAACGTTCGCGTTGGTCTATTGGGTCGTTCAATTCGCTATATGCGTTTGCTATTTCCTTGCCGCAGACCATTAGCTCAAAACGTTCGGTAAGTTCAGGATTGTCGCGGTGTTCTTTGCAGAGTGGACTCATTTCCTTAGGATAATCTGTAATAAAGGTTGGCTGAATGTAATTGCCCTCGCACTTTTCGCCGAAAATTTCATCAATCAGTTTTCCTTTGCCCATAGTATCATCCACAGGAATTTTCATATCCAAAGCTGCCTTTCGGATTTCGTCCTCACTTTTTCCAGTGATATCAAAACCTGTAAAATGCTTTATTGACTCTGCCATAGTTACCCTTGGGTAGGGTGCTTTAAAGTCTATTTCGTGTTTTCCGAAGGTTGCTTTTGTTGTGCCGTTTACTTCCAGTGCACAGAACTCCAGCAATTGCTCGCAAAAATCCATCATCCAGTTGTAATCCTTATAGGAAACGTAAATTTCCATGGCGGTGAATTCTGGGTTGTGGGTGCGGTCCATGCCTTCGTTTCTGAAGTTTTTGGAGAATTCATATACGCCGTCAAAACCACCAACGATCAATCTTTTTAAATACAATTCATTTGCAATTCGCATATACAAAGGAATGTCCAATGAGTTGTGGTGCGTAATAAAAGGTCGCGCCGCGGCACCACCTGGAATGGGTTGCAAAATTGGGGTTTCCACTTCAAAATAGCCGCGCTCGTTAAAGAAAGTTCGCATGGCGTTGAAAAGTTTGGTTCGCTTTACGAATATTTCCTTTACATGTGGGTTTACTACCAAATCTGCATAACGCTGGCGGTAGCGCTGTTCGGGGTCGGTAAAGGCGTCGTGTACCTTGCCCTCGGCATCAACCCGTGGCTGTGGCAACGGTTTTAAAGCTTTGCTAAGTAAGGTGAAATTTTTTACCATTACGGTTTTTTCACCTACTTGGGTTTTGAATAGTTCGCCTTCAATGCCTATAAAATCGCCTATGTCCAGCAGTTTTTTATAGACTTCATTATAAAGGGTTTTGTCTTCGCCTGTACAGATTTCATCACGGTTAAAATACACCTGTATACGGCCATCTGCATCCTGAAGTTCGGCAAAAGAAGCTTTTCCTTGAATTCTTCGGGACATCAATCTGCCGGCGATCACTACCTTTTTTCCTTCCTCGAAATTCTCTTTTATTTTTTTTGAAGTATCGGTAACGGGGTACAGGTCTGCGGGGTAGGGATTAATGCCCATATTGCGCAGTTGTTGTAGTTTTTCTCTTCGGATGATTTCCAGTTCAGACAGTTGCATACAATAGTTTCTAAAAATAAGTTTGCAAAGATAGGTAATTGAAGTACGAAATACGAAGTGGGAAATACGAAATTATGGAGTTTGTGGATACAAATAACGAAGTGCGATTTACGAGGTGTGAGTATGATTTACTAATTCTTAAATCACTAATTAACTAAGTCTGAAAATAACGAATATAAATTGTAGCTTTGTTTCTATGAGTTTATGGCGCGTTCTGCTTGCAATCCTTTTTCCGCCCCTTGCCGTAATTGGTAAAGGCTGTGGTTCTGTACTAATTGTTTTTATACTTACCGTTTGCGGGTGGATTCCTGGCGTAATTGCTGCCCTAATTATTTTAAACAACCCAAATAGATAGACCGATGATACTAAAATTACTAGCTCTTTTTACTATAGCCCTTACTTTGGTAAGCTGTCAATTTACCGAAACAATGATTATGAACGAAGATGGTAGCGGCACTATGGCCGTGGAGGTCAATCTGAACGAAATGATGGCCTTTGGGGGATCTGCCCTTACTGATTCCATGAGTGTGAAAATGGATACTATTATAGCTATGAAACAGTTCTTGGAAGCGAAAAAAGACAGTATCTCCAAACTTTCAAAAACGGAGCAGGATAAACTGAAAAAGCTGGAGAACTTTAATATCCATATGAAGATGGATACGGAATCTTCTGAAATGGTTTACGATATTTCAACAAATTTTAAAGATATAAGCGAGGCTAACGATATTTTGAATGGGCTAGAACAGGCAAGCAATGTAATGCCCAATCCAGATTCCAACACCGAAATAAAGAAAGAGGAGGATTCACCAGAGGTTGTGGGTGTTAATTATACTTTCAAAAAAGGTGTTTTTAAACGCGACGCCTATATAAAAGATAAAAAACTTCACCAGCAGCAAGTGGATAGTATGAAACAGGCCGAAGCTTTTATGAGTGGATCTAATTATACGTTGAAATATACTTTTCCGAAGAAAATAAAGAAAACATCCAATCCCGAGGCCACTTTTTCGGCCGACGGGAAAACGGTGATCCTACAACAACCCTTTATGGAATATTTTAAGAACCCGGATGTGCTGGATTTGGAGGTGGTTTTGGAAAAGTAGCAGACTTCGGCAACGTATTTGTATATTAAGTAATACTAACATAAAACTTAACACTATGAAAGCATTTTATTTTTTAATTCCACTACTGATGATAAACGCGTGCAAAACGCAGACGGGCACAGTAACCTCAACGGAAAAAACTTCTACCATGGGACAATTAAATGAACGTGTAACCGGTTGTCCTGAAGAAGGCAATTGCACTGTGAAAATTCATAAAAACAGTCACCTTACTATAAAGGTAGATGGAACAGGAGCTATTTATCCAGAAATGGTTGCCGGAAAGAACACTGTTGTTGTATATACGTATTTAAAAGAAGGTCCCGAAGGAACGGCCGATGGCAACTATTCTGAAACAATTCATTTTGAAATACCCGCTGCGGTTGAAAATGTTAGCAAGGTAAACGCTGCATTAAGCGATGTGAAAATGCTGTACGGCAAGCATTGTTTTTGTAAGGGAGAAGCAGGTTATTACCCAATAAGCAATGGAGAGTTATCTGTTTCTACAAATGATAAAACCCTTACGTTTAACCTAAATTTTAAGGTGGAAAAAACTTCGCAGGTAATTTCAAATATCTCAGAAACGGTTAAACTATGATGAGGTAGTATTTAGGCTATAGCCGGTAGTCAATAATTTTTTGAAAGCGGCGATTTCTATTACTTAAACTCAAATAATTAGACTGAAAAGACCTGTTAACTACGGGTCTTTTTTCTTTTCAGGATTTAGATAAACAGAATTTACATCCCGAACCAATCTTTATTTCAAAAGCTTCCTTAAAACCCGGTTTATTAACGAGGATGATTTCAGTGTAACCTTTTAAAGAGGCTGTCTGTAAAAACTCTACTAAAAAAAGAAAGAGAAAAGAACAGGAAATAATCCTGTCTTTTCTCTTTTTTTTTAAGTTCTTAATTCAGGAACTTAATTTTTCACAATCTTCTTAGTAGTTACTTTGTTGCCATTTTTCACAACTAGGAAATACATTCCACTATCGATATAGCTATACTCCAACTGCTTGCTGAAAGTACTTGAAGTAGAAGCATCATCAAAAGTGTATTGGTTGATTACTCTTCCTCTTAAATCGTAAAGCGAAATTTCAATCTTATCGTTTGAAGCTGGTGTAAAAGAAAGGTTGAAAGTGCCGCTTGATGGGTTTGGATAAACTGAGAAATTATCAAATGTAAAGTCTTCCACGCCCACTACACCATCTACAGTTATTGTAGCATTGTTCACATCGTAAAAGATATTGTTTGATGAAATAACCATTAATCTACCCGTAGTAGTGTTAAGGTTTGGTACGTTAACAACTGCACTTCCGTTGTTTGGTAAGTTCAATGCAACTGCAATTGGGTATGTCTGGCCGTTATCGGTAGAAAACCAGATGTCTACATTAGGGCTATCTACTGGAGCTACATCGGTTCCTGCAACATCCCAAGTCACGGTTTCGGTATTTCCGATAGTCCAAGTAGTGGCTGTGTTTTGTGATGTAACCACAAATGGACCAGAACCTCCATCAAAAGTTAACAATACGTTGTCGCTTGCCGAGGCGGCACCACCGGCAACATTGTCGCGAACGGTATATCTGAAATTCATAGTTCTTCCTACAGAAGGTACCACTTCCCAAGTGCTTTGGGTGTTTCCAGCAAGTACAGTTCCAATTGCGGGCATATATCTGTCTGGAGAGCCAATAGGATCATTGGTTCTAAAAGCCGGGCCAGAGGTTGAACTGTTTTGAGGTGGCATAGGAGCAACCTGTGGGTTCATCTGCTCCCAGCAATGTGATAATACATCTCCATCTGGGTCACTAGCGATACCTTTTAAGATAAATGGAGTAGATATGGGAAGTGTATAATCAGGACCAGCATCTGCAGTGGGAGGTAGGTTGTTGGTTGGAGTTTGTGTAGCACATTGTCCAGAACCGTTTTTAATAAAGTTCCAAATTTCTTGAATGCTTATAGCAGTAAAATAATCGTCACTGTTGCTTTGTACGTTTGGAGGACAAATACCTGCGTAACCCATAATAGAAGAACCACTTCCTGGCTCTACTGCAGTTGCAGCATTTCTATTGTTACCACAAGAGTTGTTGAAGGTGTGGTTAGCGCCAAATTGATGTCCCATTTCGTGAGCCACAAAGTCGATATTGAATATATCTCCTATAGGAGCAGTTAATCCAGTAACACCTCTTGCTTTTTGACCTGTTACACATGGTACGCGTAAACCAGCAATTCCACCACCGCCAGTACTAAATACGTGCCCGATGTCATAATTGGCATTTCCTATAACGTTATCACAAGTAGTTTGATTTTGACCTAACATTGTACCTCCACTGTTATTTGTGTACGGATCAGATCCTGCATTTAAGTATATAATATCGGTATTGTTTGCAATTATAACCATGGTAAGAGAAGCATCTCTTTCATATACACCATTTACACGTGTCATAGAAACGTTCATGGCAGAAAGAACAGCGGCCTTCTTAACAGGGTCTGGCTCTCCCGGGTCTATTCCTTGTTGGTTAAGGTGGTACTGAGCATATTCCCCAGTACAAGCCAAGGCAAGACGGAATGTTCTAAGAACTCCATCATCAGCATTTCTGTAATCCAATGGCATATCGATAATTTCGTTATCCTCAGCCATACATACTGGGGCATTAGGATCTGCAGGAACCTGATCTCTATTATAAGCTATATAGTAAGTTTTGTCCTGAGTGTAAGGATCAATATAGATAGTAGAATAGTTTAGAGATGAAATCATCACGTGTACTCCTACATTTGAAACACTGAAACGAGCAACTGCAGAAGGATCATCAATACCTTGGGCTGCGTATGAACGAATGTTTGGGTGTTGTGCCTGAAGCGCTGGCTCCATAATAGAAGCTTCATAAACGCGGAAACGCTGTATTTCGCCATTATTTGTTGGAAGCTCAATTACAACATTTGAAAGACGTGTAAATCTTTCAGGTGCATTAAGCAACTGGTTTTTAAGAGCTGTTGTATTCAGGGAATAAAGGTTAAAGTCCTGCGGCATAGCATTGCGGAAGGCTTTCTGTCGGTTTTGCGTCTCTGTGGGCGATACTTTGCTCCACAACGCATTCTGTGCTTGCAATCCAAAGCTTAAAAGCAAAAGACATACAATCAGAAATGGTTTAAAAGTACTTTTTTTCATTTTAGATGTAGTTTATATGAATGTTTAGAACCGTAAAGATAAGAGTCTTGAAGGAATTTAATAAATTTTTAAGAAATTAACTTTAAGAAAAAGTATAAAAAACTTCAAAAAAGCATAGAAATACCCATCTCAAACATTTTTAATTGATAATTTTGGTTCGCAAAAAAATCTAAAGAATAATTGAACAAATATTTGGAAATAAATGATTTGGGGTTAAGGGATTACAAAGAAATTTGGGATTACCAGGAGAATCTTTTTCAAAAGATTTTACAGATAAAAAGCAAAAACAGTAAAGAGAATTTGCAATATGAAACGCCCAATTTCTTCCTTTTTGTTGAACATCCGCATGTGTATACCCTTGGCAAAAGCGGCCATGTTGAGAATTTACTTATTTCTGAAAAAAAACTTGCTGAAATAAACGCTTCATTTTATAAAATAAATCGAGGAGGGGATATTACATATCACGGTCCAGGACAAATTGTGGGTTACCCGATATTGGATCTGGAAAATTTCTTTACCGATATTCATAAATACATGCGTTTTTTGGAAGAAATGATTATTCTCACCTTGGCAGAATATGGCTTAAAAGCTGAGCGAAGTAAAGGAGAAACAGGTGTATGGCTAGATGTGGGCACTCCCTTTGCAAGAAAAATTTGTGCTATGGGCGTGCGGGCAAGTCGTTGGGTTACCATGCACGGCTTTGCTTTAAATGTGAATACCGATCTGGGTTATTTTGACCATATGATTCCCTGTGGAATTAGGGGAAAGGCGGTTACCTCTTTAAATGTTGAATTAGGTAAAACAAAAATTAACCTAGCGGAAGTAAAAGTAAGGTTGTTAAAACATTTTCTGATACTTTTTGAAGCCGAAATAAAAGAAAAAACCGAAGCCTAAGCCTCGGTTTTTGAAATTTAATTTGGTTTTAATTTACTTTGAAAATTTAGTGAGTACGCTGCTTGAGGATACTTTTCCTCTTTGATAGTCTTCCTGTTTAACCATCCCTACACCTTCGGCAATCCATTGTTTTGAATTACTTGTTTGGGTCATTCCCATTTTTGTACTCATATCGTAGGTTATCACAAAACAAGAGAACGTTCCGGCAGGAGTTGTAACGTCTTCCTTGCCAATTACTTTTCTGTTTGTTATGGTCAGATCCATATTCATGTTAATGCCGCTCATACTTATTTTCATATTCATTTCGGCATCTGGAAGCTCTTGACCTACGGATAGGTTGTTGGGAATTTCCAAATCAACCCCGCTAATATCATATTCCATATTCTGAAACTGCTCCATCATCATAGGGCTTACCATCGAGTTGTAGTCAATTGAAATTTTGGTCCCATCGCAGGTAACGTCATATTCTGTTTCGGCTATCAGTTTCCCTTTGTCATCCTTAATGGAAGATTTCATTGTAGCAACTTCCCCTTCGGAAGTCTGGGTTTTGTTTAAAACAGTATAATCTACCACCGCAGCTATTTTCCCTTTTTTATCATAAGATGTTAACTCGGCCTTTGTTCCTTCCTTTAAGGGATAAAACTTACTGCAGCCAGTTTGTGCATTCGCTTGTGTAAATACTGCTGTTAATAACAATAATGAAATAATGAATGTCTTGATCATAAATATTATTTTAGGTTAATTATTATCTTGGTCCAATACGCGTAGGTCCCGCGCCAATGATTACCCTCAAGGTTTTATTAAGTGTGTTATCGTGGTAATCTTTAACGGTGAACACAAAATCTCTATTCTCGGTTCCACCTGTATCTAAAGTTCGTCCTATTATTTTAGTGCCCAATAGTATGGACGATCGCGGGTCTGATCGGTTACCTTCAACCTGTAAAAGCCTAGTGCCAATGCTTCCAGCACCGTCGGTCCAAGGACTTGGGATGGGGTCAGGGATTTCTACAATGCCATTGTTGGGAAGTTCCCAAGTTATGTGAGAAACCCCGCCAGAATCTTTACCAGAGAGAAGTACGGTGTAGGTTTTGTTTCTTTCCAAGTACAATGCTTGATTATCAAAATCAAAAGTTTCTGTTATCTCTACATCGCCCGTGGAAAGTCCACTGCCAGTTAATTGAAAGTATATTGTTGGCACCACGGAATCTCTGTCTGGAATAGTGGTCTTACAGCTTGTTAGGCTTAGGCTCAGTAATAAAATGCTCAAAATGACTGAATTTCTCATAATTTCTAATTTTTTAAAATTTCTAATTAGTGAATACGGGGAGAAAAATAACAACCATAAATATAATAGCTGTTTTGTATCGACACAATGAGGTTATAGGGTTCCAGAAACTAAGTTAATTGCTCTTTTATTCTTCTATAATGCCTTCTTCGTTTTGTTGGCTTTTTGACTGTGTGGTATCGTCCACAGGATCTCCGCCAATTACGTTTCCGCTAGAAGATTTCTTCTTTCTTTTTTTCTCTTTCTTTTTTTTCTTTTTGGGAGAATCTACAATGGTGTCCAGCACACGGTCCGTACTTTTTGTGGTTTCTTTTTCTACACGTCTTTCTACCGTACGTTCCACGGCGTTGGCAGCTCTGTCTCCCAGTTTGTCCAAAAATTGTGCATTGCAAACACTGGCTGCACAAATGAATAAGATGGTTAAAGCTATTTTCATAATATCTGATTTTTAAGGTTTACTTTTTAAAGGTTACTTCTTTTACTACTTTATTATTTAGCATTATTTTTAAAGTGTATATTCCTCTTGACAGATTATTTATGTTTAAAAAAATCTGTTTTCCCGGAACAATTTCCAGTTTGCCGGAATATTGTTTACTTTTTTTCATAACAGGGAAAAAGGTGAAGTAAAAGTATGTTGTTGCCTTTCAAAGTACTGTGAATTTTGTAACCGATGCTATAACATATGTAACATAGTCAGTATTAGCAAGCTCTAGAGCCAGTTTATGTTAAGTGGAGAAATATTCAGAAGGAGAACGTCCAAACTCTTGTTTGAAGCATTTGGTAAAATACGACGGGTCGTTAAAACCGACTGTGTAACCAACTTCAGCAATGGAAATCTTTTTCTCCTTTAATAATTTTAAAGCCAATTTAAGGCGTTGCGTTTTTAAGAATTCGGAAGCTGATTGTCCTGTCAATGCTTTTAATTTTCGATGCAATTGCATGCGGCTCACGCCCATTTCTTTCCCAAAATCTTCAATCGTAAAGTTTGAATCAGTTATATTTTTATCCAAAACCTTCTGAAGCAAATCCAGGAATTTTTCGTCCGCAGAAGAAATAGCAATATCTTTCGGCATTAGGACCACCTCCTGTGCAAAGCGTTGCTGAAGCCTTCTTCGGTTTTCAATAAGATTTTCAACTGAAGCTTTCAGTAATTGACTATTAAAAGGTTTAGTAATATAGGCATCTGCGCCGATGCCCATTGCTTCCAGTTTTGAGGTAATCTGCGTTTTGGCGGTAAGCAGTATTACAGGAATGTGAGAGGTAAGTTGGTGTTCTTTGAGGTGCTTTGTAAACGTAAAACCATCTTCGCCAGGCATCATTACATCACTTATAACAATATCTGGGATTACTTCAATTGCAATTTCAAAGGCCTCCTTACCATTACTTGCAGTATGGACGGTGAAGGTATATTCAAAAATAGAACTCACATAATCGCGAATGTCTTTGCTGTCGTCTATTACCAAGATAGTTGGAGCATCTTCGGGCAAAATGATTTCCTTTTGGGCAGATAATTCAAAAATAGCAGGTTTTTCGGGTTGTCCAGATTCTTCACATTCTGAAAAAATTTCTTGGTCAGAATAAATACTTTTATTCACGGGTATTTGTACTTTAAATTCCGTGAAGCCACTCTCCTCACTTTTTATAGAGATGGAACCCTTGTGAACTTCAGTTAATTCCTTTGTGAGGGAAAGACCAATACCGGTCCCGGGATTTTTGGAGCTTGTTTGATAGAAGCGCTCAAAGATTTTTTCTTGCTGCTCCAGTGGAATATACTTTCCAGAGTTTATTATTGAAATTTCATACTTGTTATCTACTCTTGCGCCCTTTAAGGTTATTGATCCATTTTCGGGTGTGTACTTTATTGCATTGCCAATTAAATTATAAAGTATTTTTTCTAAAATATCCTGATCAAACCAGTCGTTTATTTCATCTTTCGGCACCTTTACGGTAAAATTTATATTGTTTTCAGTACAATTAAAAATAAAGGCTTCAGCGCTAGCTATTAAAAAATTGGGCATATTTGCACATCGGATATTTAACTTTAGATTTCCACTTTCCAATTTGGCCAATGCCAAAAGCTGATCTACCAAATCCTTTAATCGTTGTGTGTTCCTAAGTGCTGCTTTTAAGTTTTTTCTTTCTGAAGTCGATAATTTTTCTGAATCGAGCTGGTCTTCTATAGGGCCATTTATCAATGTAAGAGGAGTTCGGAATTCATGTGAAATATTTGTAAAGAATGTGTTTTTTGCAGTGTCTAACTCAAGTAACTTTTTAGTGGTTTTCTGTCGGTTTTTAAACTGAAAAAAAACAAAAATTCCAGCAATGGCGATAAGGGCCAGAATTCCCCATAGCATATTGCGCTGGTTTCGTTTTTGCTGCTCTGCAAGTTCATTTTTAGTTGTTAACAATGCAATTTCCCGATCCCTGCTTTCGGTTTGATATACACCTTCTATTTCTTTGATTTTTTCGGCACTTTGCGCCAGTTGTATGGAATCATTTATTTTTTTTGCGATTTGGGAATTTGTAAAAGCTGCTCTATAATTTCCTTGTAGGGCATAGGCTTCTGCCAATAAAGTGTGGGCATTTTGGTTTATGGTGCCATTATTTATGTCTTTATTAAATGCAATTGCTTCTTCCAGGAAAGTTATTGCCTTTGTAGCGCTCCCTTCTTTAATGTTTAGTTTCCCCAATTGCAATGCTGACTGGGCTGCTTCAAGCGAGTAATCGTTTTTTTGCTGAAAATTAAAGGCATTCAGTAAATAAGTTTCTGCTTTTTTGAGGTTTCCTTTTGCAAGATTTACTAATCCCAAATAATTGTTTATTTCTGCGACCGTTCTTTCTTCTTTTATGTTTTCATAAAAAAGCAGTGTTTTGGAAAGGAGTTTATCGGCCTTTTCCAGTTGCCCTTTGTGATAATAAACTTGTCCTAAAAACACATTTGTGGTATGGAAATAGAAATCACCTGCCCCGGGTATTTTTTTAAATTCGTCGTTTGCCTTTAAATAATATTTTTCGGCGGCATCGTAATCTTTAAGTTCAAGATAAATGTTGCCCAAGCTTTGGTATGCTGCAGCAATAATATCTCCGCGGATCGGGGTTATTTTATGGACGGAATCTACAACCAGCAAATGTGCAATGGCGGCTTCCATTTTGTTTTGTCTTGAATAGGCGATTGCCAAAGCATTTTGGGTATCTGCAAAAATAAAATTTCCGGTATCGTCAATTTTTTTCACATACTTAAGCGCTTGGTTTCCGGCTTTGATTGAATTATCTATTTCACCGATTAAATAGTAGGTTCTGCAAAGACCATTGTAGCCTTGTGCCATGCCACGGAAATAATTGATATTTTTTGAATCTTCAATCTGTTTTTTGAAGTAAAATATTGCAGAGTCAGGTTTCTGTATTCTTCGGAAATAGTGCGCATAGAGATAATCGGCATCGGTTAAACTAGCCAAATAATTCTTTTTAGTACTGAATTCACGCAACTCCTTAATATAAATTAGAGCACTATCAGGACTTGCATTGATGGATTGTGAAACCTTTTTTTTGAAATTGGCAAGTATAACGGAGTCACCCTGCGAAGGTTTTATTTCGCGCAATTCATTTTGGCCAAAAGCAGTATCAGCCAATAGCAAAAGAAGGAGGCAGAGGAGCGCTCTCATAAAGTTCAAAAAGGTTGGTTTGCGATTTAAATTTACGCAAAATACTTGAACCAAAGCTGAGGATAGCTGACTAATATACTAGCTAACAAATTATTGTGGAATTAATCAATAATGTAAAAAACTACACTGTTGTTATCTCCTTTAACAACTAGGTTTTTTGGATTGGCTTCACCCATTGAAGCGGCTGATATGCCATAAACAGGAAAACCATTGAGAAGCGCAGCATTTTTATCAAAAACGTAGACCTTTTTTTCCTGTGTTTCTGTAATGGTAATATAGCTGTTTCGGTTTATTGAAAAAATTTGGGGCTTGGTGTAAAGTCCCAGGGGCAATTCAGCAAGTTTCCCATTAATCCGCAAAAGGTTGTCATCCAATGTTACTTTTGTATTTCCCAGTATGGCAAACCAATAGTTATTGCCCACATCCAGTTTTTGGGAAGAAATCTTTCCGTCCTGCGAAATGCGCTCTTTGGTGTTTTCCTTTGTTATCACCACAAAGGTATTGTCTTCTTCCGCAACGGGAATTTCAGAAAAATTGAAATTCTTTGAAACCGAAACCCTCGATTTCCCAACACGACTTAAAATATTCAGCTTACCGTTTTCTTCCGCAACAATTATATAATCTTTATTACCCATGCGTATATGTACGGGCGATTGCGCTATGTTGTCTTTTGCTTTGTTAAAGCCAAAGCCTTTTACGGTTTTCCCGGTTTTGTCATACATTAAAACTTCCTTACCCTGTACAACCACAAATCGGTAGTTTCGGTTGTTGTCGTAATCAAAAACAGAAAGTGGCTGTGTTACTTTGTCTTTAAATTTTATTGGAAATCCTTTCGCATCCTTCCCATTTCGGTCCAAAATATAAAATGCATCATTCGTTGCAAACGCAATTTGCTTGTTGCCACGTCCGGCAATTTCAACAGTTTCAATTTTCCCCAAAATGGGAGAACCTAATTTTTTTGACCAAAGAATTTTTCCGCTTCCCGAAATAAAATAAAGTTTATTGGCAATGTCCTGAACTGCAACATTACTACTTCCATTGTTGCTTTCTATCAATTGAGGGTTATTTAAAAGTGCGGATTCCAGGCTTAAATTGAATTTTTCCGAAACCTTGCCCGATATACTTTTTGCTGTGGCGCCCGCCTCTTTGCAGCTCAGTGTTACGTGCGCAAAATTTCTATCAAAACTAAACTGAAGCGCTGCCAGCGGAAATTCTTCAAAAGAAATATTTTTGATTTCCGCACTGCTTTTTGAATTGAAAAATCCTGAAATGGCCTCTGAAAATTCGCCCTGCATTTTCAAGATTAATAACGAAGACGCCGTGCTCAAATCTTTCGCGGTATTTTCAAAATAGGAAGTATTTTTCAGCGTATTATTGTTTTGAAACGCACTGATAAGTTGTTCGGCGGTGCTTTCGGTTTCGGTAAATACGAAGAAATTATCAAGCTGAAAAATATAGTTTGCCGTTCCGGAATTTATAAAAGGCGAAAAAGTTTGCTCAAACAATTGCGGCTCGCCAAAACTGCTTATTTCAATTTCCCGAAAAATACTTTTGGAAGTTACAAAGCGCGCCAACGCATCGTTCGTCAACGCGGCATCAATGCTTTTTATAAAAATTGCGGTCTCGGTTTTAAGCTGAATACTTCCCACTTCGCTCACCGAACCAAAAATCCCGGTAGTTTTTACGGTTTCCTTTTCACCTCTAAAATTTCGTAATTTCTTTTGAAAAGTTTCGGCATCGTTAAATGTAAAGCTCACCGCGCCCAAAGCATCTGTTGGTATTAATGCTGAAACATCGTTCTGCTGCGGCACTTGGCCTTCAAAAGCGTTCAGCAATTGTGGAATGCTGTCAGTAGCGAGTGTTATTCCGGTGGCAGTAAAAGATTCGGGCGCTATCGCCACGTCAAGCGCACTCCACGAAGTGAAATCTACTTTTGTGGAGTCGTTTAGTACAATTTTGTTTCCGCGCAACAAAGCAGTAACGCCGTTTGAGGAAGGTAGGTTAAACACTTTTTTAAAGGTTTCGTCCCGTTCGGTTTTTCCTTTCAAAATATCCTGTAAAATTTGCTGCGAAGTGGTAAGGACAAAAACACTATCAATAATTGCAGAATAGGCTATTTCCTTATCAATTGTGATGCGTTGAAACGACTGCTCGTCTAGTTGCAGGGTTTCAATGGTTTTATTTTTTAGCGAATCTGGTTGAAAAAGATTTTTCGTTTGTTTTGAAATAAAAGTATATGCCGAAAGGGAATCATTCACTTGATTGATACATAAAAGACTTTGCGAAGATGGATGTAGATTTTTCAGCAAAGCTTTCTTTTCAGTAAAAAAGGAATAAGGCGCAGTTTTATCAAATTTGGAAAGTAGGGAATTGGCCTCCATATCTGCCTGTAAGGTTTCAAAATTTGAAATTTTAAAAACCACCAAGGCATCTTCAGGAACAAAATCCATTAAAGTGCCTGTTTTTGGAGGTGTATTGTCACAACTTCCAAAAACTCCCAAAAGCATTGGAACAAAAAGTAAAAACGCTAAAAGTTTACCCAGAAATTTTCCCATAACACAAAAGTAGCAAGGAAATGTGATGGTTTTGAGTATACTTGAAATAGTTTATTGACGGGTTTTCAACAGTCCAAACCATCTTCGGCAGCTGCTGAGCGTGGCTTATAAATTGAGTTCCAGTTGTGTTGGCAAAAGTTTAAAGCTTTTTCTGTGAAAAACAGTACTTCCATGAGCGCAAATGGCTTCCCGATGTTCTTTGGTAGGGTAGCCTTTATTTTGTTTCCAATTATAGTGTGGAAATTTTTCGTGAAGTACTGCCATATATTCGTCCCGATATGTTTTTGCCAAAATGGAGGCAGCGGCAATGTGCAGAAATTTTCCGTCTCCCTTTACCACACATTCAAACGGAATTTTCTGAAAAGGTTTAAAACGGTTCCCGTCAACGGCAATAAACTCGGGAGGGCAGGAGAGTCCGTTAATGGCGCGGTGCATTCCTAAAATGGAAGCGTTTAGAATGTTTATTTTGTCAATCTCGTCCATCATCACGTGAACCACATTGAAACAGATGGCTTCGCGCTCGATAATAGCTTTAAGTTCCAGTCGTTTTTTTTCGGAAAGTTGCTTGCTGTCGTTCAAAAATGGATGCTTAAAATCATCTGGAAGAATTATTGCGGCGGCGGTAACGGGCCCTGCCAAACAGCCTCGTCCTGCTTCATCGGTGCCGCATTCCAGAAGATTATGATTGATTTTAAGTTTTAGCATATTATTCAAAATTCTTAAAAATTAAAGCAACCGTCAAATAAAGAAGCGCCAAATCTCAAAAAAAACAAATTCCAAATGAAAATCAAATCCCATATTCCTAAAGGCTAAAATTTGAAATTTGGAATTTGGAGTTTGAAATTTGGAATTTAACCAATAGTTGGAACATATTTTTCGTTATTTTGCCCAATAGAAACACACTAGATGAAAAAATTGTTTTTGCTCTTCTTTTTGGTTTGTGCCCCGGCAACTGTGTTTTCGCAAACTCCAAATGCAACAAAAGAAAAACCGCCTATTGATTATTATAAAATCATTTCAACGGCGCGCGATACAACATTCGTAGATACTACGCTCTCAATCAAGAAAAAATATAAGTTTAATTATTTGAGAAGGGACAATTTTGAACTGCTACAATTTTCAAACGTGGGGCAGACATATAATTCACTTGCCTATTCTTTTGACAGGTTGAATTTGAAACCGCTTTTTGTGGCTCAGTCGCATCATTTCAATTATAAGGAAATTGAAGATGTAAATTATTTTAATGTGCCCACGCCATTAACGGAACTCTACTTTAAAACTGCCTACGAGCAGGGGCAGCAGCTAGATGCTTTTTTTACGGTAAATACTTCGCCACAGTTCAATTTTTCAATTGGCTATAAAGGGGTTCGGTCATTGGGGAAATACCAACATATTTTAACGAGTACCGGAAATTTTCTTTTTACTGCAAATTACCACACCAAAAGTAAACGCTATGTTGCACGTGCCCACGTAGCCGCACAGGATATTTTGAATGAGGAAAATGGCGGGTTGACCGATAATTCCTTGCAGCTTTTTATTAATGACGATCCCGAATTTCGCGACCGTGGAAGATTGGACGTGAAATTTGAGAATGCGGAAAACAAACTTGAAGGGCTTCGTTTTTATGGAGATCATTATTACGAATTGTTGAGCCAGCGCGACAGTACGGGCTATTCGGTATTGACAATTGGGAACGTGTTGAGCTATGAGGACAAATTTTTTCGATACAACCAAACCGCGTCATTTGCGGAATTTGGTCCTTCGTACGAGACCGCAGATTTATATACGAAAACGAAACTTGAAGATTTCAACGTAAAGGCGTATGCTGACTTCAACAACTCACTTATCGGAAAAATTAACGCTTGGGCGGGCTATAACGATTTCAATTATGGGTACAATTCAGTATTGATTTTAGACGAACAGCGTATCCCCAACAGGATTAAAGGAAATATTATTGAAGCTGGTGCTGGTTATGAGAAAGAGTATAGAGGGATTAAACTTTCAGGAAAAGGAGCGATAAATGTTGCCGGAGATTTTGACGGAAACTATCTGCAAGGAGCCGCTTCGTTTGATTTAAATGAAGATTATAATGCGGAAGCTTCCATAACCGTACATTCGGTGGCGCCCAATTTCAACTTTTTGCTGTACCAAAGTGATTACCAAAATTACAATTGGAAGACCGAGCTGAATAATGTAAAAACCCAGGAACTGAAATTTCAAATAAACACCAAAAAATTTGGAAATGCGTCTGTAAGCTATACGGGAATTGACGATTACGCCTACTTCGGAATCAAGGAAAATGACAGCACACCTTCACCATTGCAGGCTTCGGAACGGGTAGATTATTTAAAGATAACGGCTGAAAAGGACTTTAAATTTGGGCACTTCGGATTGGAAAATACCGTAATGTACCAGCAAGTTTTAAGTGGTGAAACGGTTTTTAACGTGCCGCAAATTATTACTAGAAACACACTTTATTTTGAGGATCATTGGTTTAAACGCGCTTTGTTTTTGCAGACTGGGGTGGGTTTTAAATATTTCACCAAATACAACATGAATGCTTACGACCCTGTGCTCGCAGAGTTTTATGTACAGAACGAGCAGGAATTGGGCGGTTTTCCGTTAGTAGATATTTTTTTTAATGCGAAAATACGGCAGACGCGTATTTACTTTATTTATGAAAACTTCACTTCCATCTTTGGCGGGAAAAGTGAATATTTTGCCGCACCGGGTTATCCTTATCGTGATAATGTGCTACGGTTTGGATTGGTTTGGAATTTCTTCTTATAAAAAAACCTATTATTGGAATGTTTTGATTTTTGAAAATTATTTTTTAACTAATTTCTTGATTATAACCTCCGCATTAAAAGTTTTTAATTTTACGAAATAAATCCCTTCGTTTAATTTTTCTATGTTGACTCTATTGATTCCTTCAACATTGCTTTCTTCTAAAATCAATTGGCCTAATTGGTTGTAAAAAACTACAGATGAAATAATTTCTTTTGATTGTATATTAATTATTCCATTTGTGGGATTGGGATAGATTGAAATATCCTTAAAAATATTTTCTTCTATTTTAAGAGGTCCAGTGTTTTCAAACCAAGCAATTTTGTCGTCACCTTCCGCAGATATTAGTATGTCCATATCTCCATCATTATTTATATCCCCAATGTTAATAGAAGTCAAAGTATTAATAGTTGAAATTGTATTTTCGGGGCCAAAATTTCCTTGTCCATCTGTATTTTCCCGCCAAAATAAGAGTTGGTTATTATATGATGGGTCTCCAGAGATAATATCTTCATCACCATCATTATCTATATCTGAAAATACTATTGATAAATAAAAGTTATCATAAAGATCTATGGGCTGAGGTTGACTAAAATTTCCAAAGCCATCTAAGTTTATATACCATGCTAAATGCATCCAGTTAGAAGCAATAAAATCTATGTCGCCATCTCCCTCTTTATCGGCTGGATAAATTCTATAATCATACCAAGTATTACCCAAGTTGTGTTCAATAAAACTTCCAGATCCATTTTCGTTCTCATACCAAGTCAAAGTGCCATTAGATCGAACAATTCCAATAATATCCATGTCGCCATCTCCATCCAGATCGGCAGGCTGGGCAAAGTTACCGAGACCATTTCCATTTTCAAGAGTATGCTCAGGTCCAAAAGTTCCAGCACCGTCTACATTTTCATACCAGGCTAATTTTGAGGAATAAAATTCCGAAGAAACTAGTAGGTCCAAATCTGCATCTCCATCTAAGTCTATTGCTGAAAGGGAATTTATTCCTGGAAGATCGGTCGCAATAATTTGTTGAGGATCAAAATTACCTTGACCATCATTGTTTTTAAACCAAGCAAGCTTTCCGGAAGTAAAACTTCCGCCTACAATATCTGGATATCCATCTCCATCAATATCTTCAATACATGCTATACTAGCACCATTTACAGTAGTAGAAATAACCTGCTGCATTCCGAAAGTGCCATTTCCATCAAGATTTTTATACCAAGCTATTTTGCTATCGTTTTGTGAGGTTGAGATTATGTCTAAATCTCCATCAGCATCAATATCGGCAGAACTTGCATAATAAGCCCCATTTGCGCCTTGAGAATCAGATACCAATAGCTGGGTTCCAAAGTTTCCCAATCCATCTAAATTTTTATACCAAGCTATTTTGTCATCGATGAAAGATGCTGACGTTATATCTAAATCACCGTCTCCATCTAAATCTGTTATAAATACAGACTTTCCAGTATTTACATCTGTTGTAATTGTTGTTTGGGAAAAATTACCATTTGCATCATTTTTATACAAAAGAATAGCTTCAGAAGCTGCTACTGCAATATCATTATCGCCATCCCCATCAATATCTGATGTATAAACGGAGGATGCTCCACTTGTATTTGTTGAAATTATTTGTTGAGCACCAAATAGGCCGTTAAAATTTTCGTACCAAGCAACTATAGAGTCATTAGATGCTGATATTACATCTAAATCACCATCCCCATCTAAATCAGTTGCATATGCAGAATTTGCGTTGGTTACGTTTAATGTAATCCATTCACGAACAAAATTACCATTCCCTTCATTTTTGTACCATAAAACAGATGAATAATCTGATACAAGAATGTCATTATCTCCATCTCCATCAATATCGTGAATAGAAACTGATGTAGGTTCATCTGCACCACCAATTGGATTTTTTTCGTCAAATAAACCTTGGCCATCCAAATTTTCAAACCAAGATATTTGGTCATAAGAGGTAGCTATAACGTCTCTGTCGTTATCTCCATCTAAATCAGCAGCAACTACGGATCTAGTTCTAATTGTATTGCCATAGCTACCTAAAGGGAAAATTTGTTGTGGACCGAAAGTACCTAGTCCATCAATATTTTCGTACCAGGCTACCTTATTATCATTATATAAGTAAGAGCTTGAAAGAACATCCATATCTCCATCTCCATCTAAATCGGCTGCAAAAACAGAATTTGCCCCTTCTGCATTGGTAGTAATAACATTTTGAGACCCGAAATTTCCTTGCCCATCCAAATTTTCATACCAAGCTATTTTATTATCCAAAAAAGATGCTGAAATTAAATCCTTATCTCCATCTCCATCTATATCAGCTGAATACACACCAGAAGCTCCATTCGTGCCATCGGCATTATCAGTAATAATATTTTCCTGAAATCCGATTTGCGCATTCGAAACTGTGAATACAAAAATGGAAAACAATACTCCTAACTGTGTTTTCATAAGAGTTGAATTTTAAATTACATGTAAGATAATAATTTTAGTCGTTGTACTTCAATATTAATATAATAAAATTAAATACCCGCCACTTTGGACGGGTTTGATGTTTTGTTTGATCGAGTCCTTCGACTTCGCTCAGGATAAACTAAAGTCGAGACCTAATTTCTTCTTAATCCCTCAAAAGCCCCCTAGAAATTACAATTTTCTGAATTTCTGAAGTTCCTTCGTAAATCTGTGTGATTTTCGCATCGCGCATCAATCGCTCTACGTGGTATTCTTTTACAAAACCGTTTCCGCCGTGAACCTGTACCGCTTCTACGGAAACATCCATGGCTACTTGGCTGGCGTATAGTTTTGCCATCGCACCGCTCATATCATAATTGTTGCCGTTATCCTTGTCCCAAGCTGCTTTCATCACTAAGTGACGTGCAGCTTCAATGCTAGTGTGCATATCGGCAAGTTTAAAGGCAATGGCTTGATGGTTGCAGATTTCGGTTCCGAATGCTTTACGAACCTTTGAATATTCGCGAGCCAAATCATAAGCTCCAGCGGCAATCCCCAAGGCTTGTGCCGCTATACCTATTCTTCCCCCGGAAAGTGTTTTCATCGCAAACTTGAAACCGAAGCCGTCTTCGCCAATTCTGTTTTCCTTTGGAACCTTTACATCATTAAAAATAAGAGAATGTGTATCACTTCCACGGATACCAAGCTTGTCTTCCTTTGGGCCAATTTCAAAACCTTCCCAGCCTTTTTCAACTATAAATGCATTGATGCCCTTATGCTTTTTCTCCTTATCGGTCTGAGCGATTACCAAATAATAATCTGCGGTTCCACCATTGGTAATCCAGTTTTTGGTACCGTTCAAAATATAATGGTCGCCTTTGTCAATGGCAGTTGTTTTTTGTGATGTTGCATCGCTACCCGCTTCCGGTTCGCTCAAACAAAACGCGCCCAGCTTTTCACCCGTTGCCAATTTTGTTAGATATTTTTGCTTTTGATCTTCATTTCCATAGGCTTGAAGGCCATAGCACACCAATGAATTGTTTACTGAAACGATTACGGAACACGAAGCGTCAATCTTGCTTAATTCTTCCATAACCAAAACATAACTCACGGTATCCATTCCGCCGCCGCCGTATTTGGGGTCAACCATCATCCCCAAAAAACCGAGCTCGCCCATTTTCTTCACTTGTTCGGTTGGGAATTTTTGATGATTATCACGTTCTATAACGCCCGGAAGCAATTCGGTGCGGGCAAAATCGCGAGCGGCGTCGCGAATCATTAACTGTTCTTCGGATAGACTGAAATCCATAGGCTTTTTATAAGTAAAAGTTATATTTTAACAAGAAAGAGCAAAGGTACTTATAAAAAGCAAATTCCAAAAAAGCAAATTCCAAATTCCAAAAAACAAAAAGCACCAAACCCCAAATCCCAAAATCCAAAAAAACCAGTTTTGGAATTTGGAGCTTGTAATTTGGATTTTCTTTGGAATTTGGAGCTTGTAATTTGGAATTTTTCAAAACATCATTAGTATCTTTAAACTTATAATGTTCCCAAAAAGTTGAAAAATAAAAAATACCATATCATCGGCGTTATGAGCGGCACTTCGCTGGACGGGATTGATTTGGCGGAAATTGTTTTTGACTATTCTAATGAAGTTTGGAATTTTGAAATACTCGCTACGGAAACTGTTCCCTATTCATCATTTTGGAAAAACGAGCTGCGCGAAGCCATAAATTATTCCGAAGAGAAACTTGAGCGGCTGGATTTTAAATACACCGAAAAGCTTTCCGAAGAGATTTCAAAATTCATAAAAAAACATAACATTCTTGAAATTGACGCAGTTTGTAGCCATGGCCATACCATTCTGCACCAACCTGAAAAGGGTTTTACATATCAAATAGGCAATCTGCCGCGCATTTCAAAAATGATCGGCCACACTGTAGTTTGCGATTTTAGGGTGCAGGATGTGGAGTTGGGCGGACAGGGCGCTCCGCTGGTACCCATAGGAGATAAATTGCTTTTTTCCGAATACGATTATTGTTTGAATCTGGGCGGTTTTGCAAATTGTTCCTTTGAAAAAAACGGCGAACGGATTGCGTATGATATTTGCCCAGTGAATATTGTCTTAAATCATTATGCCGAAAAACTGGGAAAGGATTTTGACGAAGGTGGAAAACTGGCCGCTTCCGGAAACTTGGACGAAGGGTTGCTTCAAAAATTGAACGCACTTTCTTTTTATGTTGAAAAACCTCCGAAATCTTTGGGTTTGGAATGGGTGAAAGGGTATATTTTTCCGTTATTGGAAGCTTCTGAAATTTCTTCCGAAGCTATTTTGCGAACCTTTACGGAGCACATTGCCGTGCAGCTTGCCAATCAGTTTTCAGATAAAGTTTCCGTATTAATTACTGGGGGCGGCGCATACAATTCTTTTTTGATTGAACGTTTGAAAAATCTCGCTCCGGTTGAGGTTATTATTCCTTCAGCAGAAATTTTAGAATATAAGGAAGCCCTTATTTTTGGACTTTTGGGTGTGTTGAAATTCCGCGATGAGGTAAATTGTTTGGCGAGTGTAACGGGGGCTAAAAAAGATCATTCCTCGGGGAAAGTTTATAGATAATTATAATATTATTATCTTTCGCTTCTTCTATTATTAATATATATGAAACTTTACTGGATTATCTTTCTTTTTACTACGGTAGTTTTGTCTCAAAATACTGATGATGAATATGAATCGAATAAAATTATTTGGAATCAAGACAAAAAATTAGAATGGAAAGATTTCACAGGAGCTCTGGATCCCAATCTTTTTGGAAATGCATTGACAAGTTATAAGATTGAAATTATCCCTGAAAATGTTTTAGTAGATGCTGAAGATAATATTCAAAATTATGAGAATTTGACTGTAGTGGCAAAATTTTATAAAGATAAGTCTTGGGCAACATCCAGAACGGATGGGTTACTTGCCCATGAGCAATTGCACTTTGATATTGCTGAATTATACGCGCGAAAAATCAGGAAAAAATTTTCAGAATTAAAGAGTGTTAATGAACAACGGTTTGCTGTTTATGCTTCGGCATATGAGATTTTATGGCAAGAATGCAGGGAATATCAGAAAATGTACGATTCCCAAACAAAGAATGGTATACTAACTGAGGAAAATAATATTTGGATAAATAAGGTATTGAATGAAATTATGGAACTGAATGAATTCAAGTAAGTCTTCAAGTTTCTTATCAACCATTTTTCACCGTTAGCTTTTCTTCCATAAATTTTACCTAAAAAAAATATAAACCCCTCACAAGTTTTTTATATTTGTCCTCACACTACGAAGCTTTAGCGAAGGAGTGACTTAACTCTCCACACTTAATGAAGGAATTACTTAAAAAGTACGAAGAAAAAGATCCCGAAATTGTTTTTCATTGGAATGACCCCGAAACCGAGGCCGAAGGCTGGACGGTCATTAACTCTTTGCGCGGCGGTGCTGCCGGAGGTGGAACCAGAATGCGAAAGGGACTTGACGCCAATGAGGTGCTCTCACTTGCAAAAACAATGGAAGTGAAATTTACGGTAGCAGGACCAGCAATTGGCGGCGCCAAAAGCGGTATCAACTTTGATCCTTCGGATCCACGTAAAAAAGGTGTTTTGGAACGCTGGTTTAAGGCAGTTTCGCCTTTGCTAAAAGCGTATTACGGTACTGGAGGCGATTTAAACGTTGATGAAATTCACGAGGTAATCCCAATGACCGAACAAAGCGCTGTTTGGCACCCGCAGGAGGGCGTTTTTAACGGACATTTTTCCCCAACGGAAGCAGATAAAATCAACAGAATTGGTCAGTTGCGCCAGGGAGTTATAAAAGTTTTGGAGAACGTAAATTTCTCCCCAGATGTTTCCAGAAAATACACTGTGGCCGATATGATAACTGGTTATGGCGTTGCCGAAGCTGTACATCATTATTACGATATTTATGGTGGAAGTGTAAAAGGAAAACGTGCCGTGATTCAAGGGTTTGGAAATGTTGGTGCCGCTGCTGCTTATTATCTTTCGCAGATGGGAGTCAGAATTGTGGGCATTATTGACCGCGACGGAGGAATCATCAATAAAGAGGGTTTTTCTTTTGAAGAGATTAAACAACTTTTTCTTAAAAAGGACGGTAATACTTTAGTTGCTGATAAAATGATCCCTTTTGAGGAGATAAATGAGAAAATCTGGAAACTTGAAACAGAGATTTTTGCACCTTGCGCGGCCTCGCGATTGATCACTAAAGAACAGATTTCACAAATGATTGAAACTGGTTTGGAAGTTATAAGTTGTGGTGCGAATGTGCCCTTTGCCGATAAAGAAATTTTCTTCGGGCCTATAATGGAATTTACCGATGAGCGCGTGAGTTTGATACCAGATTTTATTAGTAACTGCGGAATGGCACGTGTTTTTGCATACTTTATGGAGCGTAAAGTTCAAATGACGGATGAGGCTATCTTTAACGATACATCCATTACCATCAAAAACGCGATACAAAATACTTTTGATAACAACAGTACAAAAACAAACATTAGCAAAACCGCTTTTGAAATAGCGTTGAAGCAATTGTTATAATTTTCAATAATCAGCATTTATTATGGAATCAATTATCATTTTAATTTTTGTAATAGGATATCTTTCTATAACCTTAGAACATCCCTTAAAACTTGACAAAACGGTACCTGCTCTTATTATGGCTTCGCTTATTTGGGCTGTTTTGGCCATTGGGTTTACCAGTGGATGGTTTGATGTAATAAATACAGAAGAGCAGGCTTTTAATTTTCTTTCCGGGGGTGAACATGCCATGGAAGGCTTTGAAGGAACGCTACTTCATCATTTAGGAAAAACGGCTGAAATACTCATTTTTCTTATTGGAGCTATGACGATTGTTGAAATCATTGACCTTCACCGCGGTTTTGAAGTTCTGAAAAGTGCCGTTAAAACAAAGAGCAAACGAAAGCTTTTGTGGATCATTGGGGTACTTGCATTTTTCCTTTCTGCAATTATTGATAATCTTACCGCAACTATTGTATTGATTACATTATTAAGAAAGCTGATTCATAAAAGAGAAGATAGACTTTGGTATGCCGCAATGGTGGTAATAGCTGCTAATGCGGGTGGAGCTTGGTCTCCAATTGGTGATGTTACGACCACCATGCTTTGGATTGCCAAAAAAGTATCTGCTGCGGGCCTAATTGAATATGTAGTAATACCTTCCATTGTTTGTTTTGCCCTGCCATTCATAGTAGCAAGCTATATGCCCGCCTTCCGTGGACACATTGAGGTTGACGCGCGTGAAGACAAAGAGGAGGAAGCGCTTTTGAGCAGCAGGACCATGTTATTTCTAGGTTTGGGAATGATTGTTTCCGTACCTGTTTTTAAAACATTAACGCATTTACCGCCTTATATGGGCATGATGCTTGCTTTGGGTGTGGTTTGGCTTGTTTCAGAATATATTCATCCAGAAGAAGATTTCAGCAAGGAAAGAAGACACCTGTATTCCGCACACAAAGCATTGTCGCGTATTGAAATTTCGAGCATTCTTTTCTTCCTCGGAATCTTAATGGCCGTTGCAGGGCTTGAAAGTCTTGTATATGGAGTTGTTAACGGGGAAGAGGTAGGAACGCTTCGCTACTTGGCCGAAGTGTTGCAAAGCGCCATCCCCAATCAGGATATCGTAGTTATCTTGCTTGGTATTTTATCTGCAATTATAGACAACGTTCCTTTAGTAGCTGCTTCTATGGGAATGTACGATTTGCCAATGGACTCCGTCTTGTGGCACTTTATTGCCTATTCTGCCGGTACGGGCGGAAGTATGCTCATTATCGGTTCTGCCGCTGGTGTGGCCGCAATGGGAATGGAGCGCATAGACTTTATCTGGTATCTTAAAAAGATTACTTGGCTTGCTTTCATAGGTTTTATAGCCGGTGCTGGAGTATTCCTTTTAATAGAAAGAGTGCTATTTCACAATGCATAACAATTTCTGAAACCATATACCGTTATTCACTAAAACAAAACCTTTTTTATGTTAAACTTCTTTATTCAAGAGGGTGCAGAGGTAGCACAGGATCTTGAACCAATTTCTGAAGAAAAAACGCTATCCATAATGGACCTCCTTTTAAATGGAGGAGTGGCAGGACAAATAATAATAATGGTACTTTTTGTACTGTTGTTTGTTGCTGTGTATATTTATTTTGAACGTTTATTTGCCATTAAAGCTGCTTCCAAAATGGACAGCAACTTTATGAACCAAATACGAGACCATGTTGCTAAAGGAAATATCCAAGCTGCAAAAGTGTTATGCGCGCAGAATAATACACCGGTTTCACATTTGACCGAAAAAGGAATTTCCCGAATAGGAAGCCCTTTGGAAGACATCAACACTGCAATTGAAAATGCAGGGCGTTTGGAAGTGTACAGACTCGAAAAAAACGTAAGTGTTTTGGCAACTATAGCGGGAGCAGCCCCTATGATTGGTTTCTTGGGAACCGTTATCGGGATGGTTTTGGCTTTCCACCAATTGGCCACCAGTAGCGGCCAGGCCGAAATGGGAAGTCTTGCCGAAGGTATTTATACCGCAATGACTACAACCGTTGCAGGTTTGATTGTGGGTATTATTGCCTATATGGGCTATAACCATTTGGTTGTAAAGACAGATAAGGTGGTGCACCAAATGGAAGCCACGGCTGTTGATTTCCTTGACATTTTAAATGAACCTGCTTAATGAACTTAAGAGGAAGAAATAAAGTAAGTGCCGAGTTCAGCATGAGTTCCATGACAGATATTGTTTTTCTGTTATTGGTGTTTTTCCTGCTTACTTCGCCTGCAATAACACCAGATGCTTTGGATTTGATACTTCCGAAGGCAAAAGGAAAAACGTCAAATGTGCAGAAAGCTTCCGTCAGCATCACAAAAGATGGCGCTTATTATGTAGATAAAGAACGTGTAAGTGAATACAGCATAGAGAGCGAATTGAAAAAAACACTTGCCGGGCAAGAAGAACCTACTATCATCCTACGCGCCGAAGAGGGAGTGCCCATTGAAGATGCCGTTTTTGTGATGGATATAGCAAACCGCAACAATTTTAAAGTGGTGCTAGCGGTTCGTCCGAACTAATAAAATGCTTCTCGGCATATTTTTTGAAAAAGAAAAGAAATAATAATTCTCACCCATGAGCCTGCTCGATACTGAACATAAACGAAAAAGTATGACCATCACGGTAATTGTGCATGTAATCATTCTTATTCTTTTGTTTTATGTGGGGATGAAATATATGGATCCTCCATTGGAGCAGGGCATAGCGGTAAATTTTGGAACTACCGATACTGGTAGTGGAAACATACAGCCCACTGAAAAAATTCAGTCCGCACCGCAGAAAACCACAGCTCAACCTGTTTCACAACCAAAGTCTGAAATAAAGGAAGAAGTAGTTACCCAAGACAATGAAGACGCACCGGTAATTAAAAAGGAAAAACCCAAAAAGGAGCAAACTGAAACTCCAGTAAAGGAACAGCCTAAAAAAGAAGTAAAAAAGCCAGATCCCAAACCCGATAAAGCTACCACCGATGCGCTTTCAAGTATTTTAAACGGCCCAAAAAGTGACGGAACCGCAAAAGGAGGCGAAGGCAACGACGCTAACCCGGGTGACAAGGGAAGCCCCGATGGCGATCCCAAAGCAAGTGCGTATTACGGCACCGGCAAAGGTTTGGACGGCGATGGCAATTATTTACTCGGTGGAAGAAAAGCGCTGAATAAGGAAAAGTTTGTGCAGGATTGCAACGAGGCTGGAACGGTTGTGGTTAGCATAGAAGTGGACCGCAGCGGGAGAGTGATTAGTGCAACCCCAGGTGTGCGCGGAACAACAAACAATACCCGTTGTTTATTGGAGCCCGCCAAAAGAGCCGCTTTGGCCACAAAATTTAATGCCGACGATAAAGCTCCCGCAAAACAGATTGGCAAGATTATTTATAAATTCAGTCTGTCGCAATAGGCTATTCTCTTTGAGGGATGCCTTGATTTTTTCAGTATCTTTAAATTTCCAAAAAAAGATACTATGCTTCGTATTTCAACGCTTCTTGCCATTTTAATTTGTTTCATTGGGTGTAAAAATTCTTCAGAAAATAATGATGTTTCCACTTCCGAGGAAACAATTTCGAAAATTTCCGCAAAAGAAAAGAAGGAAAAATACCCACATGACTTTATGTTTATGCAAAGGGCGTACCCCAACGGCAAATTGAACACTGCTGCATACGCCGAAGCAATACAATGGAAACTTCAAGTTGCAAACAAGGGAAATGCCAATGCTATTTGGGAGTTCAGCGGCCCGCTGAATATTGGAGGAAGAATCACCGATATTGAAATTCCTTCCACCCAACCCGAAGTTTATTATGTGGGTGCTGCATCGGGCGGGATTTTTAAAACCATAAACAGTGGCGATGATTGGACCCCAATTTTTGACGAGCAGCAAATGCTTTCCATTGGCGATATAGAAATTTCAAAAACAGACAATAATTTAGTGTGGGTTGGAACAGGTGAAGTAAATGCTGGTGGAGGTTCATTAGTTTACGATGGCGATGGAATTTATAAAAGTACCGATGGTGGTGCAACTTGGCAATCCAAAGGTTTGCCGGATATAGGCAGCGTGGGCAAAATTGTTTTAGACCCAAATAACGACAACACGGCCTTTGTTGGGGCAATGGGGCCCTTGTTCAGAAATAGTGCCAATCGCGGCGTATATAAAACAACGAACGGAGGCGATAGCTGGCAGCAAGTTCTGTTTGTTAGTGACTCTACAGGAGTGATAGATATGTCCATTCATCCCACCAATGGAAATATTGTATATGCAGCCAGTTGGGAACGAATCCGAAGACCAAATAACAGGCAATACGGTGGAATAACCTCGGGAATTTATAGAACCACGGATGGTGGTACCAATTGGACGGAACTGGCCAACGGTTTGCCAAACCTAGCTTTCCAAAAAGGGCGAATCAGTATAGATATTTCGCAATCAAACCCAAATGTGCTGTATGCGCGTTATGCAGATGCAATAGGAAATATCCAAGGTGTTTATAAAACTACAAACGGCGGCGATACTTGGACTGCCGTTAATTCAAGTCAGTTAACCGATGTAGGTTTCCATTGGTGGTTCGGTGGAATTTTTATTGATCCTACGGATGAAAACACAATCTACAATGTAGATTTTGAAGTTCAAAAATCCACAAACGGTGGCACTAGCTGGAGTGACTCATTTTCTAATGTTCACGTAGATCAGCACGCAATGGCGTTTAATGCTTCAGTACCTGGCGAAGTACTTCTCGGGAATGACGGAGGGCTTTATTATAGCAGTAACAGTGGTTCAACCTCGGTAAAGGATTTAAAACTTCCTATTACACAATTTTACAGAATGCACGTAGATGCACAGAACGAAAACAAAATTTATGGAGGAGCGCAGGACAACAGTACCAGTCGCACCCAAACAGGAGGGTTGACGGACTGGAATATAATTTATGGCGGTGATGGTTTCCAAACGCTCGTGGATCCTACAAACACGAATGTGATATATGCGCTTTACCAATATGGAGCCCTCGGAAAATCTACAAATAACGGCATTTCATTTTCCAATGCAACCAATGGAATTTCCGGCGGCGATCGCAAAAACTGGGATACCCCAATTACTTTTGACCCTTCAAATTCGCAAACGCTTTATTACGGAGCCAATAGACTTTACCGTACAACAAATGCCGCTGGCAATTGGACGGCAATAAGTCCAGACTTGACCAATGGCCCCCACAGCGGAAACCTTACATACGGCACAATAACAACCATTAGTGTTTCGCCCTTGGACAATGAAATTATTTTTGTGGGTACTGATGATGGAAAAGCGTGGGTAACGCAAAATGGAGGTTCTAATTGGACAGATATCTCTGCGGGAGTTCCCAACAGATGGGTTACCAAAATCCTGGCTTCCCGGGAAGACCCGAACACGGTTTATTTAACGCTTTCGGGATATCGATATGGAGAAGATGTGGGCCACGTATACAAAAGTACCGATTTGGGAAACAATTGGGTTGATATTTCCGCGAGTTTGCCAGATATTCCCGTGAACGATATAGTGCAGGACGGTTTTGGAAATCTTTTTGTGGCTACCGACGTGGGCGTTGTCGCCACTGCGGATGAAGGGGTGAATTGGAGCGTTTTGGGTGAGAATATGCCTTCCGTAGTAGTTACGGATTTACATATTCACGAAGGATCCCAGTTTTTGTTCGCCGCTACTTTTGGGCGCTCAACATATAAAATTGATATTTCAAATGATATTTTAACCCAAGATGAAACCGTGTTTTCTTCGGAAGTAAAAGTGTATCCAAATCCTGCTTCAGAAATGGTTACGATTTCAAACGCATCTAATTCTGAAAAATCTTCTGTATCAATATATGATGTTATGGGAAGAGTTGTGAAACAGCTTGATTTCAAGGGCAAGGAGCTTCAGCTTTCCGTTGAAAATTTTCAGCCCGGAATTTACTATTTGAAAATTTCCGAAGGAAAAAAACAGACCACAAAAAAACTGATTGTTAATTAAAATCTTTTGGCCATAAACTATTCAGAAACCATCGCGTGGCTTTTCACACAGCTGCCAATGTACCAACGGGTGGGGCAGTCTGCCTATAAAGCAGATTTAGCCGCGACCATAAAGCTTGCCGCTTATCTAAAAAATCCTGAAGAAAGTTTTAAAAGTATACATGTTGCCGGTACCAATGGTAAAGGCAGTACGAGCCATATGCTGGCTTCGGTGTTTCAGGAAGCGGGCTATAAAACCGGGCTTTACACTTCGCCGCATTTGAAGGATTTCAGGGAGCGGATAAAGATTGATGGCGAAATGATTTCGCAACAATACGTTTCAAATTTTGTCGAAAAACACAAACCTTTTTTCGAAGACAATCAACTTTCTTTTTTTGAAATGACGGTGGGTTTGGCGATTGATTATTTCAGAAACGAAAAAGTAGATGTGGCAATTATTGAAGTAGGAATGGGCGGTAGGCTGGACAGCACAAACATTATAACGCCCGAAGTTTCGGTAATTACAAACATTGGGCTGGACCACACACAGTTTTTGGGAAATACTTTGGAAAGAATTGCATCCGAAAAAGCGGGAATAATTAAAAAAGCAGTGCCTGTTATTATTGGAGAAACGCTGCCGGAAACGAAACGGGTTTTTGAGGAAATTGCTTCGGAAAGAAATGCGCCAATTGTTTTTGCCGAAACTTGTGATGCTACCGGATATACTTCTGATTTAAAAGGCTTTTATCAGCAAAAAAATATAAAAACTGTTTTAGTGACCTTGAAAGTTTTGAAACAAAAGGGTTGGATAATTTCCGAAGAACATATTCAGAAAGGCTTGTCGCATACCGTGAAAAATACCGGCTTAATGGGACGTTGGCAAATTTTAAACGAGAATCCCACAGCAATTTGCGACACGGCACACAATAAAGAAGGGTTACATATGGTGCTGGCGCAGCTTGCAAAAGAAGATTTTCAAAACCTTCATATTGTTCTTGGCGTTGTAAGCGATAAGGATTTGGATTCGGTTTTACCCCTATTTCCGAAAAACGCTACCTATTATTTCTGCAAACCTAATATTCCGCGGGGTTTGGATGCTTCGTTGTTGTTGACAAAGGCCCGGGGTTATGGACTTGTGGGGGAGGAATATATTTCAGTCTCCAAAGCTTATAGGGCCGCGATTGATGCGGCTTCAGTAAGGGATTTGATATTTGTTGGCGGAAGTACTTTTGTGGTTGCGGAAGTTTTGTGATTTTTTTCAAATAAATGTTTGCGGGAATTAAAAACTAACTTATATTTGCAACCTCAAAACAATGAGGGCGATTAGCTCAGCTGGTTCAGAGCACCTCGTTTACACCGAGGGGGTCGGGGGTTCGAACCCCTCATCGCCCACCAGATTTTAAAAACCGAAGTGAAAGCTTCGGTTTTTTTATTATACTATTCCACATTTCATATTAAAATTAATAAGTTTAACTTTGGCTGAATTCATATTTTAAAAACAAAAATCCTTGAACCCATTCTTTAAAAACATAATAGTCAACGTTGTAAAAAACCGTCAAAAGCATAAGAAACCTTCACAGATTTCTGAGCCTTTTGAAAAACGGGTAAAAAACCTAGAGGTAGAAGTAGTTCACGAAGTCTGGGATTTTTTCTATTTGCTGTTGGGTGTAATTTCGGCTTCTTTCGGTTTGCGAGGTTTTTTGATGCCAAACAGTTTTATAGATGGCGGGGTAACGGGTATTTCACTGATGGTAAATGAACTGGCGGGTATTTCATTTCCACTGTTGTTGGTGTGCTTTAACCTTCCTTTTTTGGCGTTGGCTTATTTTTCAGTAGGCAGAAGATTTGCAATAAAAAGTGTGCTAGGCATTATACTTTTGGCAACTGCGGTTGCGCTAATACCCTATCCGTTGATTACCGATGATAAAATTCTAGTGGCCGCTTTCGGCGGACTTTTTTTAGGGCTGGGAATAGGGTTGGCCATTCGTGGCGGTGCAATTATTGATGGCACCGAGATTTTGGCAATATTCATAAGCCGAAAAACAAGCCTAACGGTGGGAAATGTAATTATGATTTTCAATGTGATCATTTTTATAACGGCGGCCTATTTTCTTTCTACGGAAATCGCATTGTATGCAATCCTTACCTATTTCGCCGCTTCAAAAACGGTTGACTTTGTAATTGACGGGATTGAAGAATTTATGGGAATAACCATTATTTCAGAAAAGAATGAGGAAATACGCTTGGCCATTATTGAAAAAATGGGCCGTGGCTGTACTATTTTTAAAGCCGAAAATGGGTTTGCAAAAGAAGGTGAGACCCGAAAGCCCGTAGATGTGGTATATACTGTAATTACACGTTTGGAAATGAGTAAATTGAAGACGGAAGTAGATAAGATTGATTCGCAGGCGTTTATGATTATGACTTCGGTGAAGGACGCAAAAGGCGGAATGATAAAAAAGAAACCTATAAAAAAATTCGACAAATAGATATCTTGTTTCTTTTGGATTTTGGAATTTGTATCTTCGCATTTAATAAAAAAGGGTCATTAACTCAGTTGGTTCAGAGTGTTACCTTGACAGGGTAGAAGTCACTGGTTCGAATCCAGTATGACCCACAAAATAATATTTAAAGTCACTGTTCTACAGGTACTTCGGAACAGTATGTCCCAACATAAAAAGTCCCGATGAGAATTTTCTTCGGGATTTTTTTTGTTTCTATAATATACGTAGTAGTACTTATAGGAATAAAAGCTTTTATAACTAATATTATATAATCACTTTTATACTATATAAAATGGCAGGAGAAGCGCAAGATAGTAATTGGCCTTTACCCAAATTTTACTTTACTGTACATTTAGGTTCACAGGATAATGAAGCTTCCTTTCAAGAAGTTTCAGGCTTAGATATTGAAGCCCAAGTAATAGAATATAGGCACAATGATAGCGTGCAATTTTCTACGATAGATATGCCGGGTATCACTAAAACAGGAAATGTAACCTTGAAGAAGGGTATCTTTATAAATGACATCAATTTCAGAAAATGGTATGATGCCATAAAAATGAATACCATAAAAAGAGAAACTGTTACCATCCAACTTTTGGACGAAACTGGAAGCCCTGTAATGACTTGGACTTTAAACAATGCTCGGCCCACAAAAATAACAGCAACTGATATGAAATCGGATGCAAATGAAGTTACTGTAGAAACTTTAGAACTCCGCCATGAAGGTTTAACTATTAAAAACGGATAGATGAATGAGTTTCTTCCCGTGGCTTTTTATTTTCAACTAAGTTTTAGTGATATAACTGCAAACCACACTGTTGTTTTTAAGGAATTATCTGGAATTTCAATGGAAATGAACACAGAGGAAATTTCAGATAACAGCTTCAAACATCGCGTTCACCCTTCTGCAAAATTCTCAAACTTAGTTTTAAAGCGAGGTATGGCTTCCATAGATTCTGAAATAGTAACTTGGTGTTTAAGAAGCTTTAACGGTAATTTAGAAAGCTCAATCGAGACCAAAAATATAATTGTTAACTTGCTGGATGAAGCCAGAAATATTCTTAAATCTTGGAGTTTTGTGAATGCCTGGCCCGTAAAATGGGCGGTTTCAGATTTAAATTCTGATAATAAGATTATGATTGAATCTTTAGAACTTGCTTATGGTTCTTTTCAATAATTTTAAATAACGTCCAAAACCCTTTCCAGAGCCATTCCACGGGAGCCTTTAATTAAGATTGTAGCATTGCTGGGATTTTCGCTTATGAGCTCCTTTTTTAACTCTTCAAAAGTTTCAAATTGCCTTATATGAGAAGCAGTGTTTGATGTTTTAAAGAAATTGCTTCCTATTAAATAGACTTTTCCAAAAGGATTTTCTATTAAAAAATTAACGATGTTTTGGTGCTCTTTGTTGGCATCCTTTCCCAGTTCAAACATATCTCCCAAAAACAATATCTTGTTTCCGCCATGGGTATGTTTAAAATTCTCCAAAGCAGCAAGCATACTTGTTGGATTAGCATTATAGGCATCCATTAAAATGCTGTTAGAGCCTTTTTTTATTAACTGCGAGCGATTATTGGAGGGCACATATGCTTCAATCCCAGCTTTAATTTTTTCAGAAGAAACTTTAAAATAGGAGCCTATTGCAATGGCCGCAGAAAGGTTTACAAAATTATAAGCGCCCACTAAATTACTTTGAATATTTGTGCCGTCAAACGCTACCAAAAGATGGTGCGAACTGTCCAATAATTGAATGTTGAAATCACTTTGTTCAGTGCCAAATGTTATTCTGTCAATTTCTTCTGAATTGGTCATTTGTTTAGGGTCATTGGCATTGACAAAAACTTTTTTATTGTGTTTTTTCAGAAATTGATAAAGTTCGGTTTTGCCCTGTACTACGCCTTCAAGGCTTCCAAATCCCTCCAAATGAGCCTTCCCGAAGTTTGTAATGTAGCCGTAATCGGGCTGTGCAATTTCGCTCAGCAATTTGATTTCGCCCAAATGGTTAGCGCCCATTTCAACAATACCTATTTCGGTTTGCTTATTCATCTTCATAAGCGTTAAGGGAACGCCTATGTGGTTATTTAAATTACCCTCTGTTGCAACAGTGTTGAATTTTTGGGAAAGAACTGCGTTAATGAGTTCTTTGGAAGTAGTTTTTCCATTACTTCCAGTAAGGGAAATAATAGGGAGGGCTAAATATTTTCTATGAAAACTCGCCAATTGTTGAAGCGCCAAAAGTACATTTTCAACTAAAATTGTTTCCCCGTTTGATTTATGAAAAACTTCTTCATCCACTACAACCTTAAATGCACCTTTGTCCAATGCTTCCTGGGCGAAAAGATTTCCGTTAAAATTTTCACCTTTTAAAGCGAAGAAAAGACAGTCCCTGAATATTTTACGAGTGTCTGTACTTATTCCGTTACTCTGTAAAAAATAGTGATGTAGAGTTGCTATATTCATAAAATAAATATACTAAAAAACCCTCCGAAGCTGTATGCCAGGAGGGCTGTTTTTATAAATTTTGAAATTTTAGTTTCTAGGGCGTTTTCCTTTTTTGGATTTTGAACCCACACGACTCATAGCACATCTAAACCCGATATAGTCTGTTGCCATATCTTGCGGGAAATAACGTCTCTGCGCTGGGTCTAGCCAGTAATCGCGATCTCTCCAAGAACCTCCTTTGTAAACACGAACTTCATTATCCACCAAAGTTGTTCTGCTTGAAGATTTGTCATATTGACGATCTAATGCACCAGTGCTATCAGCATATACTTTTTGGATAGGCGAATTGTACATACGGTTCGTTCCATCACCACTTTCGCTTTCATCGTCAGCGAATGATTGATAGTAACGGGACGAACGTTTGTCACCATCTCTGTAATCACGGTTGTCGCTTTCGGAGAAGTTTGTGCGTAAATAAGTTTCGTTTTCATCAACCGGCACTTGAAGAATTTCTCCAGGTAAGTTGCGGGCTACGATTTTTCCATTGCTTAATGTGTCATAAATTATGGAGTCCATAGTAACCACTTTTACTTTCCCGTCTTCACCAATAGCGTTCTTGGTGTAAACGTTTCCACGGTAATAGTTAAAGTCGTTAAACTCATCATCTACAATCGGACGGTAAACGTCGGCAACCCATTCTGCAACGTTTCCGGCCATATCATAAAGTCCGAAGTCGTTTGGCTCGTATGATTTTACTTGTGCAGTTATATCTGCACCGTCATCACTCCATCCTGCTATTCCTCCGTAATCACCATCACCTTGCTTAAAGTTTGCCAATTGGTCACCTCGAGATCTTCTTTTTCCAGAGCGAGTGTACTGACCTTCCCAAGGATACTTTTTCTTTCCTCTGTAAACATTATAATTACGAAGACCCACTAGGCCAAGTGCTGCATATTCCCACTCTGCCTCGGTTGGCAGACGGTAGGAAGGCATTAATAAGCCATCTTTACGCTGAATATATAAGTTTGTGCTGTCTTTGCTTCTTTTGGCAATAGATTCAGATTTTTTTCCTCCACGGGTAATAGAATCATTACCTCCGTAGGTTAGCGTTGGAGCATTTAAATAGGTTTCTGTGTTGAAAGTTTCACCCGGTTCAACATCATAACGTGCGTTACGCGATGTAACACCTGCGGTTTCCAAAACCATTTCGTTTACACGGTCTGTTCTCCAATTGCTGAATTCAACTGCCTGTACCCAACTAACACCAACCACTGGATATTCTGCATACGCAGGGTGACGAAGGTAGTTATTGGTCATAACCTCATTAAAACCTAAGCGGTTTCTCCATACAAGTGTATCTGGTACTGCGCCTTCATATATTCTTCTGTAGTTTTCATCAGAGGGTGGGAATACTTTTTTCAACCAATCTAAGTATTCAAGATACATAAGGTTTGTAACCTCTGTTTCATCCATATAAAAGGATTGTACGTGCTGTTGATTTGGAGAGTTGTTCCAATCGTGCATTGGATCGTCCTGAACTCTTCCCATAGTGAAGGTTCCTCCTTCAACAAATACTAGCCCTGGGCCAGTTTCCTGTTCTTTGGTTTGGGGGTCATACTGAAAGCCGCCTTCTTTGGCGTTCATTTTCCAACCAGTGGCACGGGAACTGTTTTTATAGTCCCTAGTTTTGTTGCAACCTACAAAGAGTGAGGCCACTATTACAGTAACAAATAGCTTTAATGCTAGGTTTTTTCTTAACATCATAGATTCAAATATGATAAAATTGGGTTCGCAATATAGTAATTAACGGCAAAAACACAATAATATTTTGTTATTATTGCGCTGTGGGGTTTTAAAAGGTTTTACGACCAATCCCGAATGCAAACGTATTAGTTTTAAAATTATTATCCTAATACCACAATAGAGAAAAAGTTTAAAAATATTGGCTTATACTAAGTGTATATTTGAAGCGTTATTGGTACTAATGAGAAAAGCAATACTTCTTTTTATTTTATTTGTTATGCCTTTTATAGGAGAGGCACAGTCAAAAAGTGTAACCATAGATTGGGGAGATTCCAGTCCAACTGCTAGCAGTGTCGGGGTTAATAAATCATCAGTTTCTGCGAAAGAAAAGGCTATCGCGTCCCTAAAGCTTCAATTAAACAAGGAGAGGGTCATCTACCAAACAAAATGGGAAGATGCGAACATTGCTGATAAAAATTCTTTAAGAATTACCAATGTTCGTTATGGTTCCGTTTCCTCCGCAGAATTGAACAAAATCAATACAGAGCTGGTGCCGAACAATCTGGAATATAGTATAGGTAGCACCCGGTCTAGGGATAAGCTTTTCACAATATTGAAAATTTCACCTATTGTTAAAACTTCTGGGGGCTACCAAAAAGTTATATCCTTTAATGTAGATTACCGTTATACTCCACAAGCCTGCCCCGATTATACTCCAGAAATTATAAACTCTGTACTTGCCACAGGGCAATGGTTTAAATTTAAGGTAGAAAAAACGGGCATCCATAAAATTGATAAATCTTTCCTGAACAGCTTGGGAATGAATACCGACGGTATCAATCCAAGAAATATAAAAATATATGGTTTTGGCGGAAAATCTTTGCCGTTGTTGAATTCAGAAAACAAATTTTTTGATCTTCCCGAAAACGCAATCCAGGTTGTGGGTGAAGAAGATGGCTCTTTTGATGGGGGCGATTATATATTGTTTTATGGGTCAAACACCGAGGGTTATGTTGAAGAAAACGACTCTAACCTAAACCCTTATAGTGACGAATCATATTATTACATCACTGCTGATGGAGCCCCGGGCAAAAGGGTAAGGGCCATGGTGGAGCCTACGGGCGCTGTAGAATTTACAATCAACGAATTTGACGATTATAAATTTCACGAAGAAGACGAAGAAAGCCCTACAAAGTTGGGAAGAAAGTGGTTCGGTAATCGTTTTGATATCGAAAATGAACAGAGCTTCACTTTTGAATTTCCGAATATAGTTGCAGGCAAGCCTATGCAGTTAACTATCAAATCTGCTGCGGCCTCTGAAAGTAATACCTCTATGGCTGTAACCGTAAACAGCACGAGCTTGGACCCAATTACATTTAGCAGATTGGGAATAGGAGGGTTGTTGGATTTGGATGATTATTATGAGGAAATTGCAGCAAGTAATGAATCAGTACAGGTAGATTTAATGTACAACAATGCCGGTAATCCATCGAGCATAGCATATTTGGACTATATAGGATTATGGGCAGTCCGCAAATTGAGCGGAGTGGATGGGCAGTTTAATTTCAGATATAAGGCTGCAACTACACTAGCTGGCGTGGGTGAATATCAAATTAGTAATGCTTCCCAGTTTTCACAAGTTTGGGATGTTACCGATACGCAATTCATAACTTCCAAACAAAATGAAGGGAACGCGTCCACGTTTAGCTTTAAACAGACACTTGGTGAGGTTCGTGAATATGTAGCGATAAACCCAAATAACTATTTTGTCCCCATTAAAACAGCACAGCCGGTAGTTCAGAACCAAAATTTGAAAGGCACTATTTTTAAAGATGCCTCGGGTAATTTTCAAGATGTTGATTACATTATAATTACTGCGCCATTCCTTATTCAGCCTGCTTTGCGGTTGGCTACATACCATAAAAATCTTCAGGGCTTAAATGTAAAGGTTGTTACCACAGATAAGATTTATGAAGAATTCAGCTCGGGGAGGCAGGATATCAGCGCCATCCGAAACTTTGTGCGCTACGTTTACCATAATGCGTCAACAGAAGCAAAACGCGTAAAATATGTGGGCATTATCGGTGATGCTTCCATCGATTATAAAAATAGACTTGCAAACAACAATAATATTGTGCCAACCTTCCAGACCCTTACGGGTGTAAGCATTGCACAATCGTATATGTCTGATGATTTCTTCGGAAATATGGACGAATGCGAAGGCGCCATTGGTACGGGCAGGGATGACAATGATTTGTTGGATATAGCTATGGGAAGAATATTGGCTGATGATGTTTCACTCGCCAATGCAATGGTAGACAAAATAATAAAATATACTTCTGAAAGTTCCTATGGCAACTGGAGAACCAATTTCGTATTAATATCAGACGATATCGATAAAGATAACGATAAACAGTTGGAGCTAAAACTGGATGCGCTTGGCGATGAAATTTCACAAGAGAAACCTTTCATAAACATAAAAAAAATTCATACTGATGCCTATCAGCAAGAAGCTTCAGCCGGAGGGAATAGATATCCAGAGGTGAACGAAGCCATAAAAAGCGCTTTTGACGTTGGGGCAATAATCATTGATTACTTTGGGCACGGAGGTGAAGACGGACTCGCTTCAGAATACATCTACACAAAAGAAGCAGCCCAAAACTTCACTAACAAGGACAACCTTCCTTGTATGGTAACGGTAACCTGCGAGTTTACAAAGTTTGATAATCCTTTACGCATAACGGCTGGGGAGCTCACATATCAAAACAGGCAAGGCGGCGCTATTTCCTTGGTAACTACTACTCGGGCAATCTATGTTTCTACGGGAGTTGAGTTTAACCAATTACTGGCAGATAATCTTTTTGGATACGGAAGGGATGTGCCAAATACACCTGCTGAGGGACTCCGTCTCTCTAAACAGGAAATTGATAGCGATTTAAGACGTGTGGTATTTTATATTGGCGATCCGGCCATGAACTTGGCTTTTCCTAAAAAAAGTATTCGGTTAACAAAACTAAATGGAGTGCCCATTGGCCAAGCTACAGATACATTAAAAGCCTTGAGTAAAATAAAACTTGAAGGTGAGGTTTTAAATGAATCAGGAATGCTTATGACAGATTATAATGGTATTCTTGAGGCAAAGGTGTTTGATAAAAACGTAATGCGCCAGACCTTGGATAACGATAATTTCAACTTTGTGATGGATTTTATAACCTTGGGCGAGGGAATTTTCAATGGACAGGCCACTGTTTCCAATGGTGTGTTTGAATTTGAATTTGTAGTTCCCCGGGATATACAAATACCCGTAGGCAAAGGCAGGGTAAGCTTGTATTCCAAACGAGATAATACATTTGAGGATCAAGCAGGCGTGAGTTTAGACTTAGATGTGGGTGGTTTAAACGAAAACGCACCCGAGGATAATGAAGGTCCTTTAATTAAACTATATATGAATGATGAAAGTTTTGTTTCAGGGGGTATAACCGACGATTCCCCGATGTTGCTTGCAAAGCTGGAAGATCCCAACGGTATTAATACAGCGAGTGGTATTGGTCACGATATAGTTGCAATTTTAGACGGAGATGAGTCCAACCCATTTTTACTGAATGAATTTTATCAAGCTGATGTTGACGATTATTCCAAAGGAAAAGCTACATATAAATTCCGGGATCTCGAAGATGGGTTGCATACACTTACCCTCAAGGCGTGGGATGTTTATAATAACTCTTCTACCGCTGAAATACAGTTTATCGTTGCTGGGAACGACAAGCTCGAAATTACCCGCGTACTTAATTATCCCAATCCATTTGTAAATTATACCCAGTTTTGGTTCAATCATAACAGGCCCGATGAAACCTTGGATGTGCAAGTCCAGGTTTTTACCGTAACCGGAAAAGTAGTTTGGACCCAAAACGCTACCCTGCCACCATCCGGAAGCTATCTGTGCCGTGAAATTACTTGGGACGGGCGTGATGATTTTGGGGACCGTATCGGAAAAGGGGTGTATGTGTACAAGATAACGGTGAGATCTTCGTTAACCAATCAGCGGGTTGAAAAATTCGAGAAACTAGTAATCCTTTAAAAATTAAAATTATATTTGTCCAAAATTATTTAATATGAAGAAATTATTTATTCCAATTTTATTAAGTTTAGTTGCCTTTAAGGGTATGGCGCAAGATCCGGGTAACGAAAATACAGGAATCGAGAATCGCGTAATCACAACAGGTGTTCCTTTTATTTTGATAGCTGCAGATCCACGTGCAGCAGGTATGGGTGATATAGGGGTCACTACTTCTGCAGATGCTTTCTCACAACAATGGAACCCTGCAAAATATGCTTTCTCCTTGTCAAAACAAGGTGTTGGGGTAACATACACTCCTTACTTAAGCAAATTGGTGAACGATATATTCTTAGGAAATTTAACTTATTATAATAGATTGAATGAGCGTAGTGCTGTAGCAGCTAGTTTCCGTTATTTCAGTAATGGAGAGATTGAGTTACGCCAAACAGCAGATGAAGAGCCTTTGCTGGTTAAACCAAACGAATTGCTGTTTGACGTTTCATACTCCCTTAGACTTAGCGAGCGTTTTGCAATGGCCGTTGCCGGTAGATATATTCGTTCAGATCTGAAACTTCAAACTGCCTTGGCAGATGCTTCTGCCGCAAATTCATTTGCTGTTGATATTGCTGGATATTACCAAAGTGAAGAAATACCTTATAACGATTTTGACGGGCGCTGGAGAATGGGTTTCAATATTTCAAACATAGGTCCGAAGCTAAAATATGATGAAGTAGGTTCAGAAAGTAACCTGCCAACAAACCTTGCTTTGGGTGGTGGTTTTGATTTTATTCTTGACGAATACAATAAAGTTGGTGTGTCTGCACAAGTTAATAAGCTTTTGGTTCCAACACCTAGCGATTCAAACAACGATGGTTTCATTAATAATGAAGATGATTATTATAACGAAAGCTTTTTCGGAGGAATGTTTTCATCATTTGGCGATGCTCCTGATGGTTTCAGCGAAGAGTTGAAAGAATTTACTTGGGCTTTGGGTGCAGAATATTGGTACCAAGATGTTTTTGCTTTTAGGGGAGGTTATTTTAACGAAAGTGATGATAAGGGTTCAAGAAAGTTTGCTTCAATCGGAGCAGGTTTTCGTTACACCGCAATCAATATCGATATTTCGTATTTGTTCTCTACTTCCAAATTGGCAAACAGCCCATTGGACGGGACCCTTCGTTTTGGTCTGACTTTCAACTTCGGCGATACCTACGACGAATATTAATAGTTTGAAAAAACAAAAAATTGAAATCGCACTAGAAGTTTTCGAATCCATTTCCGAACTTCCAAAAGACATTCAAGAATTGATGAATAAGGCGCAGCAAGCACGTGAAAATGCTTATGCGCCTTATTCACGTTTTAGAGTTGGGGCAGCAGTTCGGCTTTCTTCAGGAGAAATTGTTATAGGAAACAATCAGGAAAATGCGGCTTTTCCATCCGGTCTTTGTGCCGAAAGGGTTGCGGTATTCAGTGCGGGTGCCAATTTTCCTAATGAAACGATAACCGATCTTGCCATTACCGTGCGCGCTGAAAGTCACGAAGTAACAGAAGCCATTGCCCCCTGCGGGGCTTGTCGCCAATCTTTGGCGGAATATGAACAAAAACAAAAAAGCCCCATTTCAATCTATTTTATGGGCGAAACCGGAGAAATCATCAAAGTGGCTTCTGTAATGGATTTGTTGCCGCTTGGCTTTGATGCAAAATACCTCTAAAGAAAAAAAAGCACCAAATCTCAAGCACCAAATTCCAAACAAAACAAATTCCAAAACCAAAAAAAGCTCAACAATAAAAATTCAAACTTTGAATTTATTATTTTCTGAAATATTAGTTGTCATTAAATAATCTATTAACAACCGAGTTTGTCATTTGTTTTTTTGAATTTTGAGATTTATTTGTTCCGGATAGCTATCGGGATGGTGCTTTGAATTTGGAATTTAATGAGAATTTGGAATTTATTTCGTATTTGGAATTTGGAATTTGTGATTTAACCTATTTAAGTGCTACTTTTGTTATCCGTTTAATAAATTTTCCCATTCGGGAAAACCATATAGTTGATAGATGAAGAAAATCACCAAAAAAACGTATCTGGATTGGTACGAAAACATGCTCTTTTGGCGCAAGTTTGAAGACAAATTGGCGCAAGTATATATCAATCAAAAAGTAAGGGGTTTTCTACACCTTTACAATGGTCAGGAAGCCGTGCTGGCAGGTGCATTGCACGCTATGGATCTTAAAAAAGACCGTATGATAACCGCTTACCGAAACCACGTACAGCCCATTGGGATGGGCGTGGATCCCAAAAAAGTAATGGCAGAATTATACGGAAAGGGTACCGGAACATCGCAAGGTTTGGGTGGCTCCATGCATATTTTTTCCAAAGAACACCGCTTTTATGGGGGGCACGGTATTGTTGGTGGACAAATTCCACTTGGTGCCGGTTTGGCCTTTGCAGATAAATATTTTGAAAGAGATGCTGTAACGCTTACTTATATGGGCGATGGCGCAACCCGCCAAGGCTCGCTTCACGAAACTTTCAACCTTGCAATGCTTTGGAAACTTCCAGTTGTTTTTTGTGTGGAGAATAATGGTTATGCTATGGGAACATCCGTGGCACGAACGGCCAACCACACAGATATATGGAAACTTGGGTTGGGGTATGAAATGCCCTGCAAGCCAGTAGACGCAATGAAGCCAGAAGTTGTGGCGAAGGAAATGGATGAGGCAATTAAACGCGCCCGTCGCGGTGATGGACCTACATTTTTGGAATTGCGCACGTATCGTTATCGTGGGCATTCCATGAGTGATGCGCAGCATTACCGCACCAAAGAAGAAGTTGCCAAAAAGCAGGAAGAAGATCCAATTTCATATGTGCTGCACCAGATTTATGAAAACAAATGGGCAACTGAGGCGGAGATTAAAAAAATTGACCAGAGAGTAAAAGAGTTGGTTGAAGAATGTGAAAAATTTGCAGAAGAGTCTCCATATCCAGAAAAGAATGTAATGTTTGATGCTGTATATGAGCAGGAAGATTACCCTTTTTTATCAGATAAATTATAAGAAATGGCAGAAGTAATAAACATGCCGCGTTTGAGCGACACGATGGAAGAAGGCACGGTAGCCACCTGGCTTAAAAAAGTGGGCGATACCGTAAAGGAAGGTGATATTCTTGCCGAAATTGAAACCGATAAAGCCACGATGGAGTTCGAATCCTTTTATGAAGGAACCTTACTTCACATTGGAATCAAAGAAGGGGAAACTGCTAAAGTAGATTCGCTTTTGGCGATTATTGGTGAAAAGGATGAAGATATTTCAGATTTGATTGATGGGAAATCTTCAGATAAAAAGGCTACTAAAGAAACCTCTGATAAAAAAGCAGAAAGTAAGAAAGACAAAGAAGAAAGTAAGGATGCTACAGAAAAAGCTTCCGAAGAAAAATCTGAAAGTGCTTCCGCTTCAGCAAAATTACCAGAAGGCGTTGAGGTAATCACCATGCCCCGTTTGAGTGATACCATGACTGAAGGTACCGTTGCCACTTGGCTTAAAAACGAAGGCGATAAAGTGGAAGAAGGTGATATTCTAGCAGAGATTGAAACCGATAAAGCCACCATGGAATTTGAATCGTTCTACGCAGGAACGCTTTTAAAAATTGGCGTGGGCGAAGGGGAATCTGCTTCGGTTGATGCTTTGCTAGCAATCATTGGCCCAAAGGGCACCGATGTTTCCGGCATTGCCGAAAACTTTAAAAAAGACGGAAAGTCTTCAACGAAAGAAGAAAAATCTTCGGAAGATAAAAAGGAAGAAAAGCAGACTTCAGATTCCGATTCAAAAAAAGAAGAAACAAAAAAAGAAACCTCTTCCGAAAAGAAATCAGACTCTTCACAAACCTCAAATGAAGGCCGTATTTTCGCGTCGCCTTTGGCCAAAAGACTGGCCGAGGAAAAAGGCATCAACTTGCGCCAAGTGCGCGGAAGCGGCGAAAATGGCCGTATCGTAAAGAGCGATATTGAAAACTATCAACCCGCAGCTGGCGGCGGACAAGCGTATGTTCCCGTAGGCACTGAAAGTTTTGAGGAAGTGAAAAACAGCCAAATGCGGAAGACTATTGCAAAGCGTTTGGCAGAATCAAAATTTACCGCTCCCGAATACTATCTCACTGTGGAGCTCGATATGGACCACGCCATCGCAGCACGCGAGGCGATAAATGCAGATCCGGATGTAAAAATTTCCTTTAACGACATGATTATAAAAGCCTGTGCGATGGCTCTCCGAAAGCATCCGCAGGTAAATAGCCAGTGGACACCAGAAGCTACAAGAATAGCGAAACACATCCACATAGGTGTGGCCGTGGCGGTTGACGAAGGATTGCTGGTTCCTGTTCTGAAATTTGCGGACCAAATGACGTTTTCACAAATTGGCGCACAGGTAAGGGAACTTGCCGGAAAGGCGCGAAACAAGAAAATTACGCCACAGGAAATGGAAGGTAGCACGTTTACGGTTTCAAACCTTGGAATGTTTGGAATTACCGAATTCACTTCTATCATAAACCAGCCAAACTCCGCTATTTTATCAGTTGGAGCGATTGTTCAGAAACCAGTAGTGAAAAATGGACAGATTGCGGTAGGCAATACTATGACGGTAACTTTGGCGTGCGACCATCGCACGGTTGACGGAGCTACGGGAGCTAAATTCCTGCAAACATTACAACAGTATATTGAAAATCCCGTGACGATGTTTGTATAAGAAAATTTAAGAATTTAATTAAATCCCGATAGCTTTCTCATTAAAGAAACTATCGGGATTTGTGTATATTTAAAAAATGAAAAACATAATTATCACAGGCACTTCCCGAGGAATCGGTTTTGAGATGGTAAAATTATTTTCGGATGCTGGGCACAATGTGTTGGCGCTTTCGCGGAATTCAAAACCTATTTCAGATTTAAAGCTGAAGAATGTTACGGCTTTGGAATTTGACATTGCCAATGAATCTGAAATTTTAAAGCTTTCCGCATATCTTCAAACAGGGATGAAATCTGTTGATGTTTTGATAAACAATGCCGGGTTTTTAGTAAATAAACCTTTTTCCGAAATCACTTCCGAAGAATTTAAAAGATGTTACGACGTGAACGTTTTTGGCGTTGCTTCATTAATGAGAACCGTACTTCCATTTATGAAAAAGAGCGGGCATATAGTAAACATTAGCAGTATGGGCGGCGTGCAGGGCAGTGTGAAATTCCCAGGCTTGAGTGCTTATAGCAGTAGTAAAGGTGCAATCATTACGCTAACTGAATTGCTTGCCGAAGAGTATAAAGAAACCGGCCCATCCTTCAATGTTTTGGCGTTGGGCTCGGTGCAAACTGAAATGCTGGAAGAGGCTTTCCCAGGTTTTGAAGCGCCGCTTTCCGCAACCGAAATGGCGCAATATATAATGGATTTTTCCCTTACTGGAAATAAATTTTATAACGGAAAAATATTGCAGGTTTCAAGTACTACACCTTGAGTGGTTTCTGTTTCTTTTTAGGTTTTTTCTTCAATTTATTCAACCAAATAATGATTCCTGTAACTGGGAGACTTGTTGCAATCAAACAGGAAATAAAGTAAATAGTCTTTGAAAACCATCCAAAGATAGTTCCCATATGAATCGCTTTTATAGAACTTGCGATTTGAACATTCAACAGTTTTTCTGAAAAAATTTCCTTTGAAATAATAGTGCCATCGCGATCAATTTTCAGTTCATCAACGGCAGTTTCCAAAAAATCTTCATCGTGGTATTTGCGAATGCTAAAAATATCTTTTTCATCAGCGGGAATTTGAAAAACGGTGGTTCCTTCAAAAGGCAATTCACTTGCCGTGATTTTTATGACTTCGGCAAAATCTATAGTTTTTGAAGAGGGATTTGCTTTGGAATCAATTTTTGGTCCGCCTCCGCGCCCGCCAAAAACTTCCGTTCCCAAAACTGCGCTTCCCGCATCTTTGTACCATTCAAAAGACCAAAAAAGGCCGGTGAGCGACATAATCACTAAAAATATAGCCGTGTAAAATCCCAAGGTTACGTGCAAATCGTGGTTTACGCGTTTCCATTTTGCGCGCCAAGCTATTTTGAAGCCAGGTTTTAGATGCTTCCATTTCAATTTTTTCAGTTTCTTCTTCGGAAACCAAAGCACAATTCCTGTTATGGAAAGTATTAGAAAAATGATAGTAGCAACACCAACAATTGGTCTTCCGATTGACATATCCAAAAGAAGCCAACGGTGCAGTTTGAACATGGTCATGAAAAATCCATCAAGCACATTTGGCTCCGATTTCGTATAAGTTCCATTATATTGATCAACAAAAAAGGTCGTTCCGCGCCTGTCCTCTTTGTTTGTTTTTACCGAAAACTCGTAGGGCTTTGTTCTTTCTGGGCTTATGCTCACGCGCGTCACTTCACCTTCAGCGGCAAGCTTTGTTGTTAGTGTTTCTATTGGAAAAACAGTTTCTTTTGGAGAAACGGTCATTTCCTCAGACAAAAGACTTTTTATTTCTTCTTCAAAAGTTAGCACCGTTCCTGTTAAACAAATAATCAGCAGAATGATGCCGCTGCCAATGCCCAGCCAAAGATGGACGTCGTTTATAAACTTTCGGACAGTATATTTTTTTGATTTCATAAAAAGGAAATTTTTAAAACAATATAAAAGGCACAACCTAAGTCATGCCTTTATAAACTAACACTCAAACAACTAAAAATTATAGCGCAGGACTCCTGCAAAGTTTCGTGGATCGGTTTGATTGATATAACTGGTTCTATAGGCGTTGTAACCTATTTTATCGAAAACATTGTTCAGCAAAAATTGAAGGCTCCAGTTTTTATTGAATTTGTATTCCGCCTGAAAATTTACCAAGGTGTAGGCTTCTACATCAAAGGGTTTTTGGTTTGGCACAATTCCTTGATGGGTAACAGGCCCAGACGACCAATCGTTAATAGGACGTTCTCCGGTATAATAAGCACCTGCACCAACCGAAAGCCCTTCCAAAATGTTATTTCTGAAAGAATAATTGGCATAGGCATTAAAGGTATGTTTTGGGGTATTTAGCGGTGCAGAACCATAAACGTAGGAAGTATGTTCCTTGTATTGCGCATCAATATATGCGTACCCGCCAATCAGCTCCAGATTTTCAAGTGGACGTCCGGTAAGTTCTACTTCAATACCTTGGCGTTGATCATTTCCGCCTTTTGCGTAGTATAGAATGTTTGTCCAAGTTTCGTCATAAACAGGAAGGTTTATGTTTTTGTTGTTGATTTTATATAGCGTCAAGTTAAATCGCAGTCGGTCGTTGAGCCAAGTTGTTTTGAAACCTGTTTCTAATTGGTCGTAGCGCTCATTCCCCAATTCTTCTCCATTTTGACCCAAACGTGAAGCTGTTCGTGGATAGGAACTGTTGGTGTATGAAACAAAAACGTTTACATTTTTTATTGGCGAAACGATAATTCCTCCCAGCGGATTAAAAGCGTCGCTACGTGTGTTTTCAACTTCTGAAAGCGTTTCGGTTGAACTGTAACGTGCCCCCAAAAATGTTTTTAGCCAACTGTTCCAAGAAATCACGTCTTGGGCAACAAAACCTAATGAATTTGTTTTTCCGCCGTTCACATTTGCTTCTCCCAGGGTAACATTGGGCAATCTGTGCTCTATGTTTTGAAAAACATTAATAGTATCTACAACTCCAGCAGATTGGCTGGTTGTGCTAAACCGTGAGGCCCGATAATCGAATCCAACTTGGAAAGTGTGTTTTATAGAACCTGTGTAAACATCATCCCCAATCAAGTCAAATTGGAGCACACTGTTGTTGTCATCACGGGTAGAGGTGGAGTAGCTGCGTTGGCGAATATTGTAAATAGGCATTTCATTTTCCTCAATAGTTTTTCCCAAACCGGCACCTTTATCATCCAAGCTTAGTGACGAACTATAGAAAGCTCCTTTTAATGTAAGTTTCTCGCTTAATTCACGATCCATTCTGATGGCATAGGTAGTATTTTCGGTGATGGAACGATCGTTTTCAAAACCTAAAAATTGTGAATGTGGAAGATCATAAATTGCATTCATATCATTTTCAGCCAAGTTTACGGTGCCCAGATCTGGGGTACGGCTGTCGTAATAATGATCCAATTCTAAAGTTACCGTTGTCTTTTCATTTATTTTCCATTCAAAGGAAGGATTGAAATAAAAACTTTCCTTTTCTACCAAATCCCTGAAACTATCGGCTCTTTCCAAAGCGCCATTTAAACGGAACGCAATATTTTTTTCTTTGTTAAGTGGCCCATAAACATCGAAGGTAGGACGTATTTGCCCAAAACTTCCTCCGCGCAGACTCACGCTTCCTCCGGTAGTATATTTTGGAGTTTTGGTAACAATATTTATGATTCCGCCGGGGCTTCCCAAATCTGTTGCTACGCCTTGGGTTATGGAAGCGGTTCCTTTAAGAACTTGAATATTATCCACACCCTGCATATCGGTCAATATACCAACACCGCGAAAATCTGAATGAATCCGTACTCCGTTTTTCAAAATAGGAATTCCCCTAAATCCACGGGAGGACATACTCTCACGTTTGTTGCCATAAGTCGCGAAGGTGTAAACGCCCGGTACGTTTTTAGTGGCTTCGGCAATGCTCAAAGCACCTTGATCCTCAATCAATTTTTCTGAAAGCACTGAGATACTCTGGATCTGTTCATAAGGTTTTAGCGGCAGTCGGGTGATGGATTCAATTTTGTCGGGATGGTCGTTTCGGTTACCGAAAACCTCCACTTGGTCGAGTTCGTTGTCGTGGGCGAGTTGAAAACGTACTCCATTTAAAACAGGCTCTTTAGGATTTATGGTAATGGTAGAAGCTTTGTAGCCCACGGCGCTCGCCGAAAGTTGCCAAAGTCCGTAAGGTATATTCTTGATGGTAAACTTTCCGTCGGCATCGGCTGCATTTCCTTTTTTCAGTTCGGGAAGATAAACGCTTGCAAAGGGAATTGGATTATTGTCAACATCTGTTACCGTGCCGTTGATTTCTGTTATTTCTTGTGAAAATATAAATTGTGCGCCCAAGAGTAAAAATAGGGTGGTGATGAATTTCATTGTATATTATTTTTATTTAGATTGGTTTTAAATTGGATGCAAATCTAAATCGGAAGTTTTTAATTTCAAAGTTTATTTAGAATTGTTTTAAATAAATATTTCTAATATTCTGAAAGCAAAATAAATAGAATCGTAACTTTTTGAATAAATCATATAAGGGCGACAATTTTATTACTGAAATGCTCGGGATATTGTATAAGACTGGTTATTTTTGACGTTGATAGATAGGTTGGCAACTCTTCCCTGCATATGACAGAAATCCTCGAAAAATACATTCCCCAAGCTTCGGTAGTTTCTGCCTTTGAGTTAATAAAAACCCACAACGTCCATTTAAAAATAGTCAACGAACGCGTTACCCGCCACGGCGATTACCGAAAAATGGCGAACGGACAGCACCAAATTACCGTAAATGCTTCGCTGAACAAGTATCGATTTTTAATTACCCTTGTCCACGAAATTGCACATTTGGAAGCCTTCACAAAATATGGCAGGCTTATAAAACCGCACGGAGTGGAGTGGAAACGGACCTTTCAACTTTTGATGTTGCCTTTTTTGCGGCCCGAGGTTTTTCCAAATCAATTGTTGCCCTTATTGGCGCGCCATTTCAAAAATCCAAAAGCCTCGAGCGATACCGATGCGGCGTTGGCTTTGGCATTAAAGCAGTTCGACCCAGAGAACGATAAAAACTATATCTTTGAAATTCCCTTTGGAGGACATTTTAGATTGTACAATGGTAAAATTTTCAAACGCGGTAAGCAGCGTGTAAAACGTTTTGAATGTTTGGAAGTTGCCACGGGAAGAATGTATCTTTTCAATCCAAATGCAGAAGTGGAATTTTTAAAATAGTTTAAATGAACAAAGATTATTACGCAGTGATTATGGCAGGCGGAATCGGTTCCCGATTTTGGCCCGTGAGCACCCAAGAATTCCCCAAACAGTTTCACGATATGTTGGGAACGGGAGAAACTTTGCTGCAAAAAACGTTTTCAAGGCTAAATAAAATTATCCCTTCGGAAAATATCTACATTCTTACAAATGAAATGTATCTGGAAATTACGCTGAAACAATTGCCGGAAATTTCAGAAGAACAAGTGGTTTTGGAGCCAGCCATGCGCAACACCGCACCGTGCATATTACTATCTGCTTTAAAAATAAAAAAGAAAAATCCGAACGCGTTGATGCTCATAGCTCCCAGCGATCATTGGATTGAAGATGAAAACGCCTTTGCAAATGACGTTCAGGCCTGTTTTGATGCAGCTCAACAGGAAAATATTTTGCTCACTTTGGGAATTGAGCCAACGTTTCCGAATACAGGTTACGGCTATATTGAATGTGATAAAAATGATGCTTCGGAAATAAAAAAGGTGAGACAGTTTAGGGAGAAGCCAGATTATGAAACTGCAAAACAATTTTTGTCCGCTGGAAATTTTCTTTGGAATGCAGGCATCTTCATTTGGAGCGTACATAGTATCGTTGCTTCTTTTGAAAAAAATTTGGCAGAAATGAATGCACTTTTCTCAAAGGGAACGGATGTTTTGAATACTTCCGAAGAGAAAAATTTCATTGAAGAAAATTATTCCGAAGCAGAGAACATCTCGATTGATTACGGGATTCTTGAAAAAGCAGACAATGTTTTTGTAAAAAGAGCAACCTTCGATTGGAACGATCTGGGAACGTGGGGCGCACTTTACGATAAACTGGAAAAGAACGAGAACCAAAACGCAGTCGTAAATGCTGAAACATTTCTGAATAATTCAGCAAATAATATGATTTTTACCGACAAAAAGAAACTTGTTGTTTTAGACGGAATTGAAGAGTATATTGTGGTGGACAAAGAAGGGGTTCTTTTAGTGTTTCCGAAGAAGAAGGAACAACAAATTAAGGAACTTTTGAACGAGGTGTCGCGTAAATTCGGTAAAAAATATTTGTAAATGAGTACAACGGAAAACAATAACGATATAAAAATTACTCCCAACGATGACGAGTTTGAGAATGTAAAACTCAATACATGGCAGAGTATAAAAAAATTCCTGACTGAGCTTTTTGATATTCGTTCAGAATCTGATCGCGATGCTACTATTGAAGCGGTAAAGAAAGACATATCCTTTAAAGGGCATACAGCTTGGATTCTTATATTTTCAATTTTCGTTGCTTCTATCGGTCTTAATGTAAGTAGTACTGCTGTGGTTATAGGTGCTATGCTTATTTCGCCATTGATGGGGCCAATTGTTGGTATTGGTCTTTCGGTAGCAATAAATGATGTAGATACGTTAAAACGTTCGCTTATAAACCTAGGCGTAATGGTTTTTTTAAGTGTGCTTACCGCTTTTTTATATTTTAAACTTTCACCGCTTACCGAAGAAACTCCAGAACTTATTGCGAGAACATACCCTACAATTCTTGACGTGCTGATAGCTATTTTTGGTGGCTTGGGACTAATAGTTGCTAAAACCAAAAGCGGAACGATAGCCAGTGTAATATTTGGTGTCGCTATTGCCACAGCGCTTATGCCGCCATTGTGTACTGTAGGTTATGGATTGGCAATAGGGAATGCATCTTATGCAGGGGGTGCGCTTTATCTGTTCTCTATAAATGCCGTATTTATAGCGCTTGCTACATTTATAGTTTCAAAAATATTACAGTTTCCATTGGTGCGCTACGCAAACAGCAAACGTAGAAAAAGAACCGCGCAAATTGCCACTATAATAGCCATCGCCGTTATGGTGCCAAGTGTTTGGTTGTTCATCAAATTATTGGACCAGCAGGTTTTTGAAAATAAAACCAAGGAGTTTGTAAAGAATGTTATTAATTATGAGGGAGCTGAGGTTGTTAAATTCACACAGGATTATAAGTCGAAAAACATTGATGTTTACTTAATAGGGCGTCCCGTTCCACAGAATAAGATAAATGACTGGTTAACGCAACTTGAAGAGACGGAAAATTTAGAAGGCAGCCGTTTGCGTATTTATCAAGGAGCCGACCAAAGTGGCGAAATGGCGGCAAAGCTATCTGGCGAAATTAAAGCGGGTATCCTGGAAGATTTATATGTTAAAAACGAACAGATAATTCAGGATAAAGACGAACAAATTCGTTTTCTAGAGAATGAAGTAGCGCTTTTGAAAATCCAAAATGTACCTTTTCAACAGCTTAGCGAAGAAATAAAAATCAATTATGATAATATTGAAACTTTCAGCTATTCAAACAAAATAACTACAGATTTCAAAAAAACGGATACACTTCCTGTGGTTAACATTCGCTGGAAAAGAAATGTGTCAACCAATGACCGAAAAGCAGATTTGAAAAAAATAGAGGCTTGGCTAAAGTTTAAAATGAAATTGGATACACTTCAGGTTTCTGAATATCCTTAAGGATTACCCTTCTTTCAGCTGAACATCACGTATTTTTTTGAAAAGATCTGAGGAATACACAAAGTTGGTTACATCTTCATTATCAGTTTTGAAGATTTCCTGATTGGTGCCCTGCCAAACAAGTTTTCCATGTTTCAGTAAAACCACTTTTTCGCCTATTTCCATTACTGAGTTCATATCGTGCGTTACAACAACAGTAGTAATATCGTACTCGTGGGTTATCTCCTGAATTAGTGTGTCTATTAACGTCGCGGTCTTTGGATCGAGTCCTGAGTTAGGTTCGTCACAGAAAAGAAACTTCGGTTTATTTACAATAGCCCGCGCAATTGAAACCCTTTTTTGCATCCCTCCAGAGATTTCTGCAGGGAATTTTTTATTTACATTTTCAAGGTTTACACGTTTCAGTACTTCATTTACCCTTTCAAGCATATCGGCTTTTTTTTGCTTGGTGAACATTCGAAGCGGAAACATTACATTTTCTTCAATATTCATGGAATCAAATAGAGCACCACCTTGAAAAAGCATCCCGATTTCTTCACGAAGCTTGCGCTGTTCTTCATCGTCCATATCTTGGATGGCTTTGTCTTCGTAGTATATTCTTCCTTGTTCAGGTCTAAAAAGACCCAAAAGGCACTTCAGTAAAACGGTTTTTCCACTACCGCTTTGTCCGATAATAAGGTTTGTCTTACCCTTGTCAAACTCTGTGGTTATTCCTTTTAGGATTTCCTCGTCACCAAAACTCTTATGTACATCTTCTACTTTTATCATGCGCTTAAAAGGAGTTGGGTTATAATATAGTTTGCGGCAATTATCAATACACTGGTCCACACAAAGGAGTTGGTACTTGCCTTGCCCACTTCCAGTGCGCCTCCTTTCATATAATACCCTTGCCATGACGGTACGGTTGCCAGTATAAACGAAAAGACAAAGGTTTTGAAAAAGGCATAAAATAAGTGGTAGGGTATAAAATCTTCCTGCAGCCCCGCGATAAAATCTGATGAACTCGCAAAACCTCCATAGACCCCGGCTACCCATCCGCCCATTATGCCAAGAAACATTGAAAATACAATAACAAAAGGATAGAACATTAAAGCCACGATTTTTGGAAATACCAAATAGTTAAGTGAATTGATACCCATAACCTCTAAAGCGTCAATTTGCTCCGTAACCCTCATCGAGCCAATACTTGAGGTGATAAAGGAACCCACTTTTCCGGCCATAATTATGGAAATGAAGGTAGGTGCAAATTCCAAAACTACCGATTGGCGCGTTGCAAAACCAATAAGGCTTTTCGGTATCAAGGGATTGTCCATGTTTAATGCCGTTTGTATTGCAACAACACCGCCCACGAAGAAAGATATAAAAGCAACAATACCCAACGAGCTTATAATAAGATCGTTTATTTCCTTAAAAATAAGATGCCGTAAAACAGATGTTTTGGTAAAACTGCCAAACACCCTTTTGAGCATTAAAAAATAGGAACCAATATCTTGTAAATACTTCATATATAAGATAGCTATGGCTAAAATACTAAAATTAGGGCACTGTAGATTGAAAAAGCTTTTTTTAGCTTTTATTTATCAAAAAGAGCCATCATTTTATGATAAATCTGGTTGCTTTCATAAATTCCGTTGAATAGGATAGCGCCAGGACCTTCGGCAAATACCGGGACCATTGTGGCTGAATGTCCGGGGGTTGAAAAACTAGGTTTTATTTTGTTGTAATCACTACCGTCAGAAGCAAGTGTAAACCCGCCCGTTTCGTGGTCTGCCGTGACTATGATTAGGGTTTCGCCGTTTTGTTTGGCAAAATCCAAAGCAACACCTAAGGTTTTGTCAAAATCCAAAAGCTCTCCAATTAAGTAATCTGCATCATTGTCATGACCGCCCCAATCTATTTGGCTTCCTTCAACCATTAAGAAAAAACCTTTTTCGTTTTTGGAAAGTTTTTCCAAAGCAAGTTTGGTTGCATTTGGAAGAAAATCGCCGCGGCCTTCGCTCATTTTGGGCATTCCGTTTTCTGCAAGCAAAATGAGTTCTTTTTCTTCAACCGGGGTTTGAGGAAGTTGATCAGTTATCACTTTATATCCTTTGGCTCTCATTTCGGCCAATAGATCCTTTCCATCTTTTCTTTGGTTGAAGAATTTCAATCCGCCACCAGCAAAAAATGTTACACCGGAATTTAGAGCAAATTCGGTTATCTCCTCATACATTCTTCTGCTTTTTACGTGTGCGTAAAAACTTGCCGGCGTGGCATGCTGAATGGAAGATGTTGCAACAATGCCTGTAGATAGACCGCGTTTTGATAATTGTTCAACAATAGTCGGTACTGCTATGGTGTCCTTGTCAACACCAATTGCACCGTTATACGTTTTTACACCTGCCGAAAAAACTGTGGCTCCAGCGGCTGAATCTGTAACCAAATCGCTGCCAGATGAAGTTTTGCTAAGTCCAATTGTGCTAAAACGTTCGAAGTTAGGTTTGCCATCCTTATAATAAATAGCTGCCGAAACTTCGCTTAGGCCCATTCCATCACCTATCAAAAGAATGATATTTTTTGGCTTTATTATTTCAGGAGAGATTGTTGATATCGTATTGTCCTTTACTTGAACAGAAACACAGGAAGTAAAAAGGGTTGTTAAGACTAAAAAAGTGCTGAGGAAGAAACGTTTTACTTGCATTGGGGATTTTATTTGCAAAAGTAGGGATTATAAAATGTTCGGGTGTTAAAGAAAGGTTGCGAAATGTAGAATTAACGTATTCCCAATTTTTCGCGAATTTTTTGCCAACGCAGGTTTCTGACAAATTTTCCTTCTTCCTCTGAAACCAGATATTCTAGCTTTGCATTTTTCGATTGGAAATATCCTCTCATAGAATCTATGAAAAACTGAAAACTATTTTTTTTGGAAGCAAGCTTTGCCGAGGCAATCAGGGTAAGCCAAAACCCATAGCGCATTTTATAAAAAGCCTCACCCTGTTTGTATTTTGAAGACTTTGAATAAACTTTGCCGGTGGGTTTTAAATGTTTTACCTGTAGCGTGGTATCGGTCTTTACTTTCCAGCCATGGTATTCGGCTAGAAGCTCGTCTACAGTGTCCCAACCAATAGATTTTTTGAGACCACCTATTTCTTCAAAACACCTTTTACGGTATAACTTTATAGGGCCGCGTACTTTTGTTTTTTCTGAAATGGCTTCAAACTCCCAACCGTTTTCTTTTTCTATGTAAAGGTTACCGCCGGCGATGCCGATTTTTTCATCGGAAGAAAAGAGCGCTAAAACATTTTCAAAATAATTTGGAGGCAATACGATATCTGCATCAAATTTTCCTATAAAATCAAAATCAGTATCTAAAGTTTCAAAACCTTTGTAAAATGCATTTATTACTTTACTTCCGGGTTCATGGAATTTTTCAGAATTAAGGGAAACGCTCTCAATAAAAGGATGCTTTTCTGAAAATTCATCAATAGTTTTTTGCGTGCCATCTGTTGAAGCATCGTTTACAACAATCACCTTTTTCGGAATAATACTCTGTCCTACAATTGATTGAAGCATTCCTTGGATATATGCTTCTTCATTGTGGGCGGGTATGATGATGTATATCTTCATTTTGTAAAAATATTATATATTTAGTGATATTATGTAATATTAAAATTTCCCTTATGCACAGATTATTATTTTTTATAGCAGGGTTATTCATTAATCCAACTTTTGCACAGATTTATGATGTAACTATTTACGAAAAAATAGGTTTTGAAATTGGAGGTTTTGGTGATGGTTTAGATAATGAAGATTGGTTTGGTTATGCTGTTGAAGGAATTGGCGATTTAAATGGTGATGGAATTAATGATGTAGCGGCGTCTGCCATAAAAGATGATGATGGTGGATTTAATCATGGAGCAGTGTATATTCTTTTTTTAAACGCTGAAGGTTCAGTAGCGAGTTTTCAAAAAATTAGTGATACCGAAGGTGGTTTTGGTGGACAGCTGGATGAATGGGATATATTCGGTACCTCAATATCATATTTAGGTGATTTGAATAACGATGGCTTAATTGAAATTGGGGTTGGTGCGGAATATGACGGAGATGGAGGCTATTGGCATGGAGCCGCTTGGATTTTAACTTTGAATACAGATGGAACGGTAAATTCATATGCTAAAATTAGCGATACTGAAGGAGGGTTTGACGCACCGCTGGACGATGAAGATGTATTTGGGACAGATATTGAATCTATTGGAGATTTAGATGGTGACGGATTTAAGGATATTGCAGTTTCAGCTAGAAGAGATCCAGACGGAGGTTCAGATAGAGGCGCAGTTTATATTTTATTTTTAAATGGTGATTTTTCGGTAAAAAACTATCAAAAAATAAGTGATACACAAGGTGGATTAAACGGTATTTTAGAAGAAGGTGATTATTTTGGAGGTTCCATTGCAAATATTGGGGATATTAACGGCGATGGCATAATTGATTTGGCTGTGGGAGCATATAGAGATGATGATGGGGGGTTAAATAGGGGCGCTATATACATTTTGTTTATGAACACAGATGGCACGGTGGATAGCTTGCAAAAAATCAGTGATATTTCAGGAAATTTTGATGCTGAATTTAACGACGAAATGTTTTTTGGGAAATCAATTGACTTGATGGGAGATCTAAATGGCGATGAAATGATGGAGATAGCAGTTGGAGCCAGAGGGTATCAAAATAATGGGGCATTTAATTTTGGGGCTTTCTATATTCTCAATTTAAATAATGATGGTACTGTAAATAGCTACGTTAAATACACAGAAGGTTTACAACATTTTGATGGAGATATTGATGAAGAGGATTCTTTTGGTTTCAGTGTAAGTAATATTGGGAAATTAACTGAAAAAAATTGTATTGCAGTTGGAGCTTTTTCTGATGATGAAGGAGGTTTTGAAAAAGGAAGCGTATGGATTTTACAACTAGGTGAAATTTTATCCATTGAAGAGATTGTGCCCGAGTCTAATGCTATTTTTCTTTACCCCAATCCATCAAGAAATTCTTTTAGCCTTAATGAAATCGAAGGTGTCTCCAATATCAAAATTTTTGACATTAATGGACGAGAGATAGTAAGTTATGATAATGTAAATACAAATCTATTTGATGTTTCTTATTTACCGGTCGGCGAATATATAGTAAGAATTGCTATTGAAGATAAAAACTCAAGAAGTTTTAAATTGGTAAAACAATAACTATAACTTTTCTGCATAAACCAAATAATATCTTGGCGTAATTCTACGAAGTATAGGGCGTATGCCAATTTTTTTTATGGGATTGGTGAATTTTTCACGCTTTACAATTCGCCAGCCCGCTTTTTCCAAAAGCCAGTCAAACTGCCAATCCTCAAACTCATGATAGTGGCGGTCCCACTCATCTGTTTTACTTTTGTAAGCCGAAGCAAACCAAAGTTTTAAGGGTACAGAGGCAACAAGTTTTTTTGCCTTAATATCTTTCAAAACATTAAAAGGGGAAACCAAATGTTCAAAGATTTCAAAAGCTGTAACTACATCAAACTCTTCCGTTTTTACAACCCTTGTTTCCAGATCGAGATCTTCGCCTTTGGTGTTTGTAACGTCAAAACCTTCTTGTGTGAGAATTTCAGAGAAAGGATTGGGAACGCCTAAATCGAGTATTTTTTCTTCTTTTGAAATAACATTCTTTAGAAAGCGAAGCGTGTGTTTGTATCTTTTTGTTGGAAATTTGCCTTCGTACATTACACTTTATAAACTATCGCATTAATATTCATCCCCGCGCCCACGCTGGCAAAAATAACCACATCTCCTTTTTGGATGGAGTGTCCTTCCAGCTCGCCATTTAATACCAGGTCATAAAGTGTTGGTACGGTCGCCACACTACTGTTGCCCAGTTTATTGATACTCATGGGCATTATTTTTTCAGGAGCGGTTTTGTCGTAAAGTTTATAAAAACGGTTTACGATGGCCTCGTCCATTTTTTCATTGGCTTGGTGGATGAAGATTTTTTTCACTTCGTCAATGTCAACCCCGCTTTGGTCCAAGCAGGTTTTCATGGCGTCGGGTACATTGTTCAGTGCAAATTCATAGATTTTTCTACCGTACATTTTAATATAGCGGCGGTTGTCTTTTTTCTCTAAATTGTTGCTTTCGCCAAAAAAGATAAAATGTGCTTCCTCAAAAGCATAAGTGGCACTGAAATGCGACAGAATTCCACCGGATTCCTCACTAATTTCAACTATTGCGGCACCAGCACCATCACTATAAATCATAGAATCACGATCGTGTGGATCCACAACGCGTGAAAGAGCTTCCGCACCAATAACCAAACATCTTTTTGCGATGCCAGCTTTTATAAAAGCATAAGCCTGTATCATGCCCTCTACCCAACCGGGACAGCCAAAAAGTACATCGTACCCCACACAAGTAGGATTTTGAATCTTAAGGTTGTGTTTCACACGGGTAGCAATACTCGGCACCGTATCACTCTGTACGGCACCGTGTTTTACATCACCATAATTATGGGCCACAATAATATAATCCAGCGTTTCCTTATCTATGCCTGCGTTTTTTATAGCGTTTTCCGCCGCAAACGAGGCAATATCTGAAGTTGATAAATTCTTGGGAATATAGCGTCTTTCGTGTATGCCCGTAATAGCCTTAAATTTTTCAATAATTACGGTATTTTCATTGCCAAAGCGGGTGCCATCCTCATTATAAAAATGATGGTCACCAAAATGTTCGTTCTTGGCAACCTCACTCGGAATATAACTGCCTATGCCTGTAATCTTGACATTCATAAATTAGAAAGTTTCGTTAAAAATACGGAAAAATCAGTTATTAGTATTTAGTCGCAGTTTTCAGTAAATCCCTTCAGAATTAAACCGAATACTGCAAACTTTTTTAGACTTCCATATAAGCTTCTATCGGGTTGCAGGTGCATATCAAATTTCTATCACCGTATGCCTCATCTACTCTACGTATGGACGGCCAAAACTTATTGTCTGAAACATACTCCAATGGAAATGCCGCTTCCTGTCTGCTATATGGGAAATCCCAAACATCGGCAGTGAGCATCTCTAAAGTATGTGGTGAATTTTTCAGCACGTTGTTTGGCTCGTCTTTCTCAGCATCTTCAATTTCTTTTCTAATAGAAATCATTGCTTCACAAAATTGATCCAGGGCCATTTTGCTTTCGCTTTCAGTAGGCTCAATCATTAACGTTCCTGCAATTGGGAAAGAAACCGTTGGAGCGTGGAAACCGTAATCCATCAATCGTTTGGCGATATCTGTAACTTCTATTCCTTTTGCTTTGAACGGACGGCAATCCACTATCATTTCGTGGGCAGCACGGCCGCGCTCGCCGGCGTAAAGCACTTCATAATGGCCGTTCAGCCTTTCTTTGATATAGTTTGCGTTCAAGATTGCATATTGCGTAGCTTTCTTTAAGCCATTTACGCCAAGCATGCAGATATATGCATAACTAATTAAACAAACCAAAGAGCTGCCATAGGGCGCAGCGGAAATTGCAGTAATAGCATTTTCTCCCCCAGTTTTAATAACAGGATTTGATGGTAAAAAAGGAACCAGCTGCTCTGCAACACAAATGGGGCCAACGCCTGGTCCCCCACCACCGTGCGGAATAGCAAAGGTTTTGTGAAGGTTCAAGTGGCAAACATCTGCTCCGATGGCGCCGGGATTGGTCAAACCAACCTGTGCATTCATATTGGCACCGTCCATATATACCTGTCCGCCGTTTTCGTGTATGATACTTGTTATTTCTCGAATTGCAGATTCATAAACTCCATGTGTTGATGGGTAAGTAACCATCAAACAAGAAAGATTGTCTTTATGCTGTATCGCTTTTTCGCGAAGGTCATCTACATCAATATTTCCTTCTTCCGTAGATTTTGTTACAACTACCTGCATTCCAGCCATAACTGCACTTGCGGGGTTTGTTCCGTGTGCGGAAGATGGAATCAAACATATGTTTCTGTGGCTTTCACCACGCGATTCGTGATAAGCGCGAATAACCATCAAGCCGGCATATTCACCTTGCGCGCCACTATTGGGCTGTAAGGATGTCCCGGCAAAACCTGTGATTTCAGTAAGTTGCTTTTCTAATTTTTTCAGAATAATTTGGTAACCTTCAGCTTGTTCCACGGGAACAAAGGGGTGCATATTGCCCCACATTGGGTCACTCAACGGAAGCATTTCAGCCGCGGCGTTCAATTTCATTGTGCAAGAGCCCAAGGAAATCATGGAATGGTTCAAGGAAAGATCCTTGCGCTCCAGTTTTTTGATGTAGCGCATCAAATCGGTTTCGCTGTGGTATTTGTTGAAAACTTCCTGCTGCAAAAATGCTGTTTTACGAGCTACTTCTTTTGGTATTTTATTGCCAGTTTCCAATTCGGTAATTTTTTGGAAATCTTTTTTGATGGCTTCAGAAAAGATTGAAACTATCTTATTTAAATCTTTTGGAGTTGTAGTTTCATTGATTGAGATTGAAACCGTTTCATCATCGGGATAATAGAAATTCACTTCCTTCGCTTCCGCTAAAAATTTAATTTTGGTAGCATCGGTCTTGATGGCGATGGTGTCAAAATAAGTTTCGTTTATTTGTTCAAAACCTAATTTTTCCAAAGCATTAGCAAGTGTTGCAGCCCCGTTATGTACTTTTCTTGCAATGTATTTCAAACCTTCCGGTCCGTGATAAACCGCATACATTCCAGCCATAACGGCCAAAAGAACTTGGGCGGTACAAATGTTTGAAGTTGCCTTGTCACGCTTTATGTGCTGTTCTCTTGTTTGAAGTGCCATTCGTAAGGCGCGATTGCCGTCGGTATCTTTTGTAACACCAATTATACGGCCCGGAATACTTCTTTTATATTCATCTTTTGTGGCAAAAAAAGCTGCGTGTGGGCCACCATAACCTAAAGGAATCCCGAATCGCTGGGTGGTTCCAACAACTACGTCAACACCGAAATGACCTGGAGATTCCAGCATCACCAAGCTTAAAATATCTGCAGCTACGGCAACTTTTATTTGGTTGTCATTCGCCTTTTGGATGAATTCTTTATAATTGTATACCTTGCCTGTTTTGCTTGGATACTGAAGAATTGCCCCAAAATATTCTTCGGAAAAGTCAAAATCTTCGTGATTTCCAACAACTAATTCAATTCCCAAAGGCTCCGAACGGGTTTGTAGCAATGAAAGGGTTTGCGGCAATATCTCTTCAGAAACAAAAAACTTTGAGGCATTATTTTTTTTCTTTTCCTTTTCACGAACGTTGTACAAAAGCGCCATTGCTTCTGCAGCCGCCGTTGATTCGTCCAAAAGGGAGGCGTTAGCGAGTTCCATTCCTGTTAAATCACTAACCACGGTTTGGAAGTTTAGCAAGGCTTCCAGTCTTCCTTGGGCAATTTCGGCTTGGTAAGGCGTATAAGCTGTATACCATCCCGGATTTTCCAAGATATTTCGTTGAATTACCGGAGGGGTGATGGATTGGTGATAACCCAACCCTATGTATGTTTTAAATAATTTGTTTTTTGTGGAAAGTTCGGTAATATGCTCAAGATATTCCTGCTCGCTCATTGCCGTGTCCAGATCGAGTGCTTTTTTCAGCAGAATATCGTCTGGAACGGTTTCATAAATAAGTTGATCAATAGAGCTTACACCAATGGTTTTAAGCATTTCGGGAAGATCGTTTTCCCGGGGACCGATATGCCTTAAAGCAAAAGAATCTGTGTTCATTAATTTGCGTTTGAAATTTAGGTGGCAAAATTACAATATTAAACGTGAAATAGCTCCTTTTTAAAGAGTTGAAAACTTAATTTTTTCAACTAAATAACAAGGTTATAAACACTTTGGTTTACTTTTGGGAATATGAAGGTTTTCTCCCCTGTTTTTGCATTTTATATAAACAGCAGCATTCACGTTGCTTTGGCAGTTGTGGCACTCCTGGCAATTACCGTTTTGGAGTATGGCCTAACCATTTCCTGGGAATTGTGGAGCTTTGTTTTCTTAGGCGCTTTAACGGGTTATAATTTTGTGAAATATGCTAAAGTTGCCGGTCTGCACCACCGTAGTTTAACCAATTCCTTAAAAACCATCCAGGTTTTATCTGCGGTTTGTTTTGTGGCGCTTGCCGCTATTGCTTTTCGGTTGCCCATAGATGTGTTGTTGATTGCTGCCGCCTTTGGGCTAACCACCTTTTTTTATGCGGTTCCTTTTATACGAAGTAAAAATCTTCGAAATTTTTCAGGAATTAAGATTTTTGTGGTGGCATTTGTATGGGCGGGAGTAACCGTGATTTTGCCTTTTGCAGCTTCTGAAGTGAAAATAGATTTAGATGTACTGCTTACATTTTTTCAGCGCATTTTAATTGTGGTGGCACTTATTCTCCCTTTTGAAATACGCGATATTCCTTATGATGGGTTAAACCTTAAAACCTTGCCTCAACAAGTGGGGGTGAGAAATGCAAAGTTATTGGGGTTGGGTGTGCTTTTGATTTGCTTGGGATGTGAATTTTTTAAAAAAGACTTTGAAGTTGCCTACATTATAAGTCTTTTAATTTTCTGCGTAGTCTTAGGATGGTTTTTGGTTATTTCAAAGCCAGTGCAGAACCGTTACTTTTCTTCTTTTTGGGTGGAAGGGCTGCCAATGGTATGGTTGCTCGTTTTTAAACTTTTTGAACAGCTTTAGGAGTTGTGCTCGTTTTTTATTTCGTCTTGAAGCTTCGTTTTTATTTGTTCCTTTACTTCTGGGCAAAGGGTTTTGATGTCTGCAGACTGTATAGTCTTGGTAAGTTTGGTATTGCGTTTGGCGTATCCGCGGCACAATTTGCACATTAACAAATGTATCTTCAGCATAAATTTATCAAATAGACCAGCTTCTTTGTACTGGGTTTTGTCGCAAACGTGTGCGGCATCGTCACATTTTAAAAAAAACTTCATATTTTTTAGTTAAACCAATTTTTTTCCAAGCACTCTGCCAACGACTTACGTGCTCGGTGAATTATTACCCAAAGGTTAGACGGCGTAATATTGTATTCTTTACAAATAGCTTCAGTGTCAAAATTTTCAACAGTTTTCATCTTGAAAATGTTTGCCTGTTTTTCAGGAAGTTGATCCAGACACTCCAAAATTGCCAGCCCGAGTTCACGGTTTTCCATTTTGTCCTCAGCCGTTTTGTCAAAAGGGTCGGCAGCATTTTCTTCCAGCCAGTCGCCTTCAGAGTCGTCATCGCGGTATGTAATGTGTACTTCAGCCTTTCCTTTTTTGGAATTTATCTTGCGGTAATAATCGATTATTTTTCGCTTTAAAATAGAGATGAGCCAAGTGCGTTCCGTAGCCTCTCCCTTAAAGTTGTTTTTCGATTTAAGTCCCGCCAAAAAAGTTTCTGAAATCAGATCCTGCGCCACAATATGGTCATTTACCCTTACAATTGTGTAATTGTAGAGGTAGTCTGCATATTTGTCAACCCATTGGTCTGGATTTAGTAGTTCCAAAAGAATAATTTTTTGCCTATTTCAAAAATAGGGAAGTTTTACAAACATATACGAAATTACCGGCCATTTAGTTTTATGGGGTTATTGCTGAAATAGTTAAACTTTTATATTTTAAACCTAAGTCCAATAGTTGTCTTATTTTTACAGGAATTAATCTTATATACTTCCCAATGAAAAAATTTACTACAGGAATTTTAATGTTCCTTTTATTCACATTTACTGGCTTTGCCCAGCATGGCAATGCTTTTTATGCCACAATGGATGCTGCCGATGCAATTACTTTTAAAACGCTCTATCCAGACGATATTGCAATTTTAGCAAGCAATGATAAGCAAGCAGCGGTGTTACTTTCTGAAGAAGTGGCACATGCAATCCACGACAATGTACGTACCCACGGTCCTGGTTATATATTCAGGGCTTCCGAAGAAAAAGCGGTTCAAGCCTTAAACCAAGTTGCAAACCGTGGCCCACAGATAGATTATAGCATCACCGAAGATACATTTGTAAACGAATGCTTAGACCTTGTGGATGGGCAGAACATTGAAGATGATATCTTAGAGCTTCAAGCTTACGGAACTCGATACCACACCAAATCACAAGCGGTACAAGCAGTTATGGATCAACAGGCAAAATGGGACGCAATGATTCTGGCCGCTGGAAGAACCGATGTACACACCCGAATCTACAACCACGTAAATACCCAGATGCCTTCCGTAATTTTAACGTTTGATGGGGCGAATACGCCAGATGAATTTGTGATTATCGGCGGGCATATAGATTCAACTACTTTTGGAGATAAGAACAATGCGCCGGGTGCAGATGATAATGCTTCGGGAATTGCTTCCCTGAATGAAATGGTACGTGTGCTATTGGAAAAAGATTTTGTTCCTAATAGAAGTATAGAAGTAATGGCTTTTGCCGCCGAGGAAATTGGTCTTGTAGGTTCAGCTGAAATTGCAGAGGATTATGCCAATCAAGGAGTTAATGTTGCTGCATATGTACAGTTTGATATGACGGGCTACAATGGCTCCAATAGCGATATTTATATTACCACAGATTGGTACAACAGCAATGCACTGAATACATATTTGACCGAATTGATGGATCATTACAACAGCAATAACCCAAACAATAACCATAACTTTACCTATGGCTATACAGAATGTGGTTATGGTTGTTCAGATCATGCCAGTTGGGCAGATAATGGTTTTGACGCCGCTTTCCCATTTGAAGCAGCAATGGGGCAGGACAATCCAAATATTCACAGTCCAGGAGATGTCTATTCTTTCTTTGGAGAAACAACACATTCTGTAAAATTCGCAAAATTGGGATTGGAGTTTTTGATCGAAGCTGCCAAACCCCAAATTCTATCCGTGGATGACTTCTCTGATAATGCTATCCGGGTTTTCGTGAAAGACAAAACATTAAACTATCGTTTGAACAATACAGTTTCAAACGTTAAGGAGGTAACTGTTTATAACGTAGCGGGACAAAGAATAATTTCTGAAGAAATGAACAATGAATCTGGAAGTGTAACCCTTCAGCAATTTGCCAAAGGTTTTTATATTGCGCAGTTCACTTTGGAAAATGGCCATGCATTCACAAAGAAATTTATATTGAATTGATATAGCTGTAGGCAATAAGCTTTTATTGATCTGCAAATTATGTAAGGCTTCAAAAGTTCTGAACTTTTGAAGCCTTAAATATTTATTGAAGCAATCCCGCCCGTTTTAAAAGTGCTTCGGGATCTGGCTTTTGCCCTCGAAATTTTATGTAGAGTTCCATCGGGTCCATCGTTCCTCCCTGTGAAAGCACGAAACCTTTAAATCTATCCGCTACTTTTTTATTGAAAATGCCTTCTTGTTTAAATAGTGCGAATGCATCCGCATCCAAAACCTCAGCCCATTTGTAGCTGTAATAACCTGCTGAATAACCCCCTTGGAATATATGTGAAAACGAAGTGCTCATGCAGTTTTCTTTCACGTCGGGATAAAGTTGGGTGTCGTCAAAAGCGGCAACCTCAAAAGCTTTTACTTCTTTTATTCCTGAAGGATCGCTGCCGTGCCAAGCCATATCAAGCATTCCAAAACTTAACTGTCGCAAAGTTGCCATTCCTTCCAAAAAAGTAGCAGAATCCTTTATTTTTTCAACGTACTCCATTGGGATCACTTCTCCAGTTTTATAATGTGTGGCGAAAAGCTCCAAGGTTTCTTTTTCATAACACCAATTTTCTAAAATCTGGCTGGGCAATTCTACAAAGTCCCAATACACACTTGTTCCTGAAAGACTAGGGTAGTGGGTATTTGCAAGCATTCCGTGTAGGGCGTGACCAAATTCGTGGAAAAGCGTGGTAACTTCATTAAAAGTTAAAAGTGAAGGCTTGCTTGCAGTTGGTTTCGTAAAATTGCAAACAATGGAAATATGCGGACGGTCATTTTTGCCGTCTATTATTTGTTGCGGTTTATAGGAAGTCATCCAAGCGCCATTTCGTTTTCCTGCACGTGGATGAAAGTCTGCGTAAAAGATGGCGACCAACTCGCCTTCATCATCCTTTACTTCATAGGTTTTTACGTCTGCGTGATATTTGTCTATGTTTTGCACTTCCTCAAAATGAAGTCCGTAGAGTTTTTCCGCAACGGTAAAAACGCCCTTGATAACATTTTTCAATTCAAAATAAGGCTTCAACTTTTCATCGTCCAGATTGAAGAGTTTCTGTTTCAATTTTTCAGAATAATATGCTCCGTCCCATTTTTCCAAATGATCGATACCGTCAAGTTCTTTCGCGAAAGCCGTCAATTCATCAAACTCCTTTTGCGCTGCAGGTTTCGCCTTTTCGAGCAATTCATTTAAAAATGATTTTACTTTTTTGGGAGTTTCTGCCATTCGTTCTTCAAGTACGAAGTGGGCGTGGCTATTATAGCCCAACAGATTTGCACGTTGGTGACGTAGGTTTGCAATCCGCAAAACATTTTGTTGGTTGTCCAATTCGTCATTATGAAAACCTTTTGCACCAAAGGCAATCGCCAATTTTTTGCGAAGCTCGCGGTTGTCTGCATAGGTCAAGAAAGGAACGTAACTTGGGTAATCCAAAGTAAAAACCCAACCTTCTTTTCCTTTTTCCTCGGCGGTTTGGGCGGCGGCTTCAATTACCCCTTCGGGTAGGCCGGAGAGATCTTTTTCATTAGTAATGTGAAGTTCAAACCTATTTGTTTCCGCCAAAACGTTTTCCCCGAAAGTAAGTTTCAACTTAGAAAGATCAGCATCAATTTTACGTAATTGCGTTTTCTTTTCTTTAGAAAGATTGGCACCGTTTCTTGAAAAAGCCTTGTATTTTTTATCGAGCAGCATTTGCTGTTCTTCGGAAAGGTTTAAGGAATCCTTTTGATTGTAAACTGTTTTTATTCTTTCAAACAAGGCCTCGTTCAACAGCATGTCGTTACTGAATTCCGTAAGCATAGGCGAAACTTCCTGTGCTATTTTCTGTATTTCGTCATTCGTTTCGGCACTGTTGAGATTGAAGAAAATGCTTGTTGCGCGGTCTAAAAGATCTCCTGTATTTTCAAGGGCTTCCACTGTATTTTTAAAAGTCGGGTCTTCCGAATTTGAAGTGATTGCATCAATTTCAGCCTTAGTTTCGACAATTAATTTGCTGATGGCAGGCAGGAAATGTGCGTTTTCAATTTTAGAAAATGGGGCGGTGTTGTAGGGTTGTAATAGGGGGTTCATAAAAAAGATTATGAGTTTAAAAGTTTATGAGTTTATAAAAAATGTTTCAAGTTTAAAGGTTGAAAGTTTTTATAGATTATATTTTTGACTACAACTACTGACTACTGACTACTGACTACTGCGTACTTTTTCTGCCCCTTCCTCAACCTTCATTTTAAGGCCCTCCTTGTATGCAACAATCTTGTCCAAAACACATTTATCAGAAGAACCTATTATCTGTGCGGCAAGAATCCCCGCATTTTTTGCGCCATTCAATGCAACTGTGGCAACGGGAACACCGCCGGGCATTTGGAGGATGGAAAGCACGCTGTCCCAACCATCAATGGAGTTGCTGGATTTTACGGGCACGCCAATTACTGGAAGTGGTGAAAGCGAAGCAATCATCCCTGGAAGGTGTGCTGCACCGCCTGCTCCTGCTATTATTACCGAAATGCCCCGCGTATGTGCATTCTTTCCGTAATCAAAAAGTTTGTCCGGAGTTCGGTGGGCAGAAACGATGTCCACTTCCACTTCTATGTCGAATCCTTTTAAAATATCTACTGCTTCCTGCATTACTGGCAGGTCGCTGGTGCTACCCATTATTATTGCTACTTTCGGCATAAATTCCAAATTTTAAAATTCCAAATCCCAAATCCATTTTTCTGGAATTTGGTACTTGAAATTTGGTGCTTATTTATTTACTAATAACTTCTATCGTTTTCTTAACCTCCTCCGCAATCTTTCGCGCTTTGTTGAGGTCTTTGTTTACTATGGTTACGTGGCCCATTTTTCTAAAGGGGCGGGTTTCTTTTTTGCCGTATATGTGTGGCGTTACGCCTTCCATCGCCAAAATGTTTTCTATGTTTTTATAGACAACTGGGCCGGTGTGGCCTTCGGCGCCTACTAAGTTAACCATAATACCACCAACTTTGCTATCGGTGTTGCCCAAAGGTAAACCTAAAATGGCTCTTATTTGCTGCTCAAACTGGTTGGTGTAGCTGGCTTCTATGCTGTAATGGCCGCTGTTGTGGGGTCTTGGAGCTACTTCGTTTACCAATATTTCATCGTCTTCTGTTTGGAACATTTCTACCGCTAAAAGGCCTACGTGCTTAAACGCTTCGGAAACTTTTGTGGCTACGGCTCTTGCTTTGTTGGCAACTGCTTCGTCTATACGGGCGGGGCAGATTACGTATTCCACTTGGTTGGCTTCTGGGTGGAATTCCATTTCAACAACCGGATACGTTGTTGCTTCCCCGGAAGGGTTTCGGGCTACTATTACGGCCAATTCATTTTTAAAGGGAATCAATTTTTCAACAATGCAAGCGCCTTCGGAAAGCGGAATTACATTCTCCGCGCTACGAACAATACTCACGCCCTTCCCGTCATAACCGCCGGTGCAACTTTTCCATACAAAGGGAAAGTGTAGTTCTTTTCTAACTATGGCTTCGTTGAGGTCGTACTTGTCTTTATAAACCTTAAAAGGTGAGGTAGGTATTTGGTGGTCTTTGTAGAACTGTTTCTGCACCCCCTTGTCCTGAATATTTCTGAGTGTTGCAGCGCTGGGATACGTTTTTACGCCTTCGTTTTCCAGCTTTTCCAAGGCTTCCACATTTACGCCTTCAATTTCGAATGTGAGTACATCTACCTTTTTTCCGAAGTTATAGACCGTGTCAAAATCCATTAAATCGCCCTGTTCAAAATTGTCTGCTGCAATGCGGCAGGGGGCTTCTGCGCTGGGGTCGAGGACGCTGGTGCGGATGTCCCACTTGCGGGTTTCGTAAAGCATCATTTTGCCCAATTGTCCGCCGCCGAGGATGCCAAGTGTGAAGTTGGTGGAGAAGTAGTTCATGTCTGTTGTGTGTTGTCTGTTATCTGTTATCAGTCGTCTTGTGCTTATTGCCAAACACCTAACACCTAACGCCTAACGCCTAACGCTTAACGCTTAACGCTTAACGCTTAACGCTTAACGCTTAACGCTTTTTGCGAATGCAAAGATAGGTATTTCGAATTTCGTGAAACGACTATTTTTCCCAACTTAAAGTTTCACCCAATGTTAGCTATTATCCCTAATTTTGAAAAACGAATTTGAAAATAGCAAAACGACTAAAAAATGCTCCAAAACAATTTCCAACTTATAAAAACCACTTTTGAAGAAACCATCCCAATGCATAAGTTTTTGGGGTTAAAAATTGAACTGCTCGAAAAGAGTTTCGTGCGCATTAGCGTGCCGTTTAGAAAGGAATTGGTGGGCGACTTTAGAAATAACCGCTGGCACGGCGGCGTAATTGCAACCGTTATGGATTCTGTGGGCGGCGTAATTGGCGCGACCCATTTTACCTCGCTGGACGACAAAATTGCCACCATAGATTTGCGGATAGATTATCTGCGAGGTGCCGAACCGGAAGCAATTATGGTTGAAGGGAAAATTATTCGCTTTGGCAATAGAATACTCGTGGCACGGATGAAAGCTTTTCAAAACGACAAATTAATAGCAGAAGGAAAAGGAGTCTATAATTTTATTAGAATGAATACCCATTCCGAAGAAAACGCGGACGACAAAAATTAACTTTTTACAAATAATGACAGCTGCTGCTTTACACGAAATAATTGTTGCTGAAACTGCCGTAGCGGTTTACTTTTCTACACCCCATTGTGGAGTTTGTGAGGCACTACGACCCAAGGTGGAAGCGCTGTTTTCAGAAGAATTTCCTGCGGTAAAATTTCTTCACATTAAAATAGAAAATTCACCAGAAATCTCTGGGGAATTCGGTGTTTTTTCCGCACCTACTTTGTTGGTGTTTTTTGAAGGAAAGGAGTTTTTAAGAAAAGTTAGGTTGATGGGGATTCAGGAACTTAAAGATAAAATTGAGCGACCCTATAATATGATTTTTTAAAACTTCTCTTGCATAAAATATATTTAGAATAGCTTGGTCAAACTTTTTTATCAATTTACATTTAAACTTCTAAAAAAGGGCCTAAATGAAAAATCAAAAACAGGCATATATTTATGCGGGTATCGCTGTAGTTTTATGGAGTACGGTGGCTACCAGTATGAAGATAGCACTTCAGAGTTATAGCTTTATGCAGTTGCTGTTCTGGTCTTCGGCAACTGCGCTATTGATCTTGGGCATACTGATGGTGGCGACCAAGAAATTCGGCAATTTAATTAAACTGCCTGCAAAAGCTTTTTTGAAATCGGCGTTATACGGTGCCATTAATCCGTTTCTGTATTATATCATTTTGTTTAAGGCCTATGAACTCTTGCCCGCCCAAGAAGCACAGGCGCTTAATTATACTTGGCCCATAATGCTCAGTTTGCTGGCAGTGCCATTGCTCAATCAAAAAATAAGTTTCAAGAATGTGGTCGCCATTGGTATCAGCTTTATAGGGGTGCTGATTATTGCTACGGGGGGTAACTTGATTAATTTGTCTTTTTCCAACGGTCAAGGGGTGGTTTTTGGGCTGGCATCGGCTGTAATTTGGGCGCTGTTCTGGATATTTAATATTAAGGACGAACGCGATGAGCTGAGTAAGCTTTTTCTCAATTTTTTCTTTGGGTTTATTTATATAGTTATTGCCTTGCTAGTCACTTCGGAAATTGTATTCGTCAATCTAAAATCGTGGCTAAGCGCGGTATATGTTGGGTTTTTTGAAATGGGAATCACCTTCGTTATCTGGTCCATCGCCCTTAAAAAATCAATTACGGCGGCAAAGGTGAGCAATCTTGTTTATTTGGTGCCCTTTCTATCTTTGGTGGTAATCTATTTTATTTTGGAAGAACCTATTCGCTTACCGACAATTATTGGCTTATTCCTCATTGTAGGCGGTCTGACTTTCGATAAAATAAGCTTTAGACAATTGCGGTTCAGGGGTGGGGAGTAATTTTATTTTTTCTGAAAAAGGACTAAGCTCCAACGCTTACCACTCAATAAACAACACCTTTTTTAGTCTTAAAATTTCAAAATTCTATAACGTCGCTTTCAGAAGGGTAAGTATTGCTTTGCGTTTCTGCCATTGTAGGTACGAAGGGTGTCAACGGAGGTTCGTCCATATATCCCGGTGGAAGGGCGCCCAACTTCGTAAATTGTGAAAATTTGTAGGGCAAGCTTTCAAAATAAAGGCCATCAGCGTATTCAACTATTTGCTTGCCTTCTGGATTGGTGAGCACGTGCATATGCAGATGCGGGGCGAAGGAGTTTCCTGAATTTCCCAAACGGCCCAGCTCTTGGCCTTTGGTTACAGTGTCTCCCACTTCAACCAAAACGGAATTGGGAACAAGATGGCAGTAGGTGCCTATGCTGCCGTCTGCATGTTCTACATAAACTACATTGCCGGTCACGTTTGAGGCGTCTATTGGGTAGTCAATTTCACCCGGGGTCATATTGTCTGGAATGTTGTTTTCTGTAAAAATCACTTTTCCACCTTCAGCGGCAAGTATAGGAAGATTATAACAGTACCAATCTTCCAGTTGGCTGCCGTCGTTTTGATAGGGCAGGCCATCTACCAGCTTGGCATAATCTATGGCGTAGCGCTGGGGATTGTTTCCTATTAAATAGCCTTGCTGTACTGGATCAAAAAGGGGTTCGGGGTATGGAAAAATAGCACGGGTGTGGTAGGAGGTTGGGCCAGCCGCAGCTTCCGCCAACCAGATACCTTGGGGCACAGGAAAGGCAATGGTTATAGGGTCTAGGTATTCTTCTTCTATTTTTAAGGTGAAGGTGTGTTGCTTTGCAGTGCCTTCGGCATCTTCATACTGAAATAGGTGCGCCAACTCTTCCTTTTCCCAACCCTGTGCAGGGTAGGGCAGCCAGATACTGGCTATATGCAAATCGTCCCTGGTGATGAAATCGGAATAGGACAGTTGTAGATTGCTATTGTTGAAGATTTCTACTTTTTGAAGGGTGGGGACTTTTATATGCATTTCATACACAAACCAAGTGCCGCTGGTGTTTATTACTTTCACTGGCGGAGTGGGTAAGGCTACCAGCAGGTCGTATGGGTCATTTTGGGGTTCGTTTTTGTTGCAGGCGGCGAGGAGGATTATGAAAAGTGCTATTAATATGTTTTGGTTTTTGGGAAACATCTTGGTAGGTATTTTGTAATTAAAAATTTAAAGATAGGAAATTTTTTAAGGGAGGTAAACATCTCCCTAGCCCTCTCTCGTCAAGCCCGGGACAGGCTCTCCAAAAAGGAGCTGGATTAAGTTTGTTATAATTGTAGGAGTGTGGTTTTGATAATTCCTTTGCCGTCGTTTAATACAACTGCTGATAGTAGTGTTTCTTCTTTTGGTTTGAGATTGAAAGGCGTAGCCAATAGATCTACGCCGCTTTTTACTTTTAATCTGTTGCCCTGTCCGGAAATGATATCCTTGTTGGGCTTAAAAGCACCGTTGGGAATATGTTCCGTTAGAATAACATATTTATAAGCAGCCAACTTGTTTACAATGCCTTGTATTTCGGCATTTGATAGATGCTGTAGCACTTGTCGGAGGATGGCGCAATCTGCGGGTGGCAAAGGGGCTGTTGCAATATCTAGACAATAAAACTCTAGATTGGGAGCCCTAAATAGTTGCTGGTTGCGGACTATGAGGCTGGGCACTATATCTATTGCAATGTACTTTTTGGTATGTGGCACCAAGTTTTTACCTACGTTAAAATCGCCGCAACCTAAATCACATACCGTCAGCGGGGGTGAAAAGGAAGTTAAGAAAGCCGTTACAGCCTCCAGATACGGTTTTACTATGGCAGGCAGATGCGAACCCTCGCCAGAGTAGAAATCTGCATTATCACCGCCCCAAAAGTTTTGTTCATACACCTGCTCCATGGCTGCTTTTGTAGGCCAAGGGGTTTTTGGTTTTTTGGGATGGTTTTGGTTGCTCTCCATCAATAAATTTATAAATATCCAAATGTACTATTATAATTCTCTCACTTTTCCTAATAACTAATAACTAATAACTAATGACTCTTGATCTAAATCATACAGCCAATAAAAAAATAAAACCCTATATTTGGTATTCTCCCCGATTAAATAAGAACCCTTTACGGTTTTCCGTAATTGGTGGGTTTTGAATTTTGATACATTTGAATAAATTAATTAAACCTTCGCACATGTGTGGTATAGCAGCAATAGGGATGTCGTATATATACATGTTGTATGCCATGCTGAAAAAGCCAACGCACAAATAGGCACATTTGGTTTTTGCCGACCCACAATCCAAACGCAAAAAACCAAAAGAGCCTATTTTTTTGCCTACGCTCGGACAGACCAACAATGAAACGAACGAAATGTATATTGAAAAATGAGATAAACGGAAAATTCGAGCTATTTTAGCGACTTAAATTTATGCGGACATGAACCGAATAAAGGAAGTACTTGAAAAGAAAGGAATTAAACAAACTTGGTTAGCTGAAAAACTCGGAAAGAGTTACAACATGGTAAACGGATACGTACAAAACCGACAGCAACCAAGACTTGAAATCCTTTTTGAGATAGCAAGAATCCTTGAAGTGGAAGTAAAAGACTTAATCAAAGAAGAAAAAAAATAAATATATGTCAGAAGACCAAAAGAAAATACTTGAAAACCAACTATGGGGAATCGCTAACCTGCTGAGAGGCAAAATCAGTGCGGACGACTATCGAGACTACATTCTTGGCTTTATCTTTTACAAGTATCTTTCAGAGAAGCAAACACTTTACGCCAATGAACTGCTTGTAGGTGAAGCGGTAACCGACTACAAAACAGTAACGGACAAAGAAACCTTGGATGCCATCAAGGAAGAATCTTTGCTGAAATTGGGTTATTTCTTAGAGCCTTCTCAACTCTTCTCTGTTTTAGCTGCCAAAGGAAATGCTGACATTGAAAGCGAAAGCAATTACATCTTGGAAGACCTCAAGTCTGTGCTTAATCATATTGAGCAAAGCACCATGGGTACAGAATCTGAAGAAGATTTTAATGCTTTGTTTGAAGACTTGGATTTGAACTCTACCAAAATTGGAAGAACCGTTGGAGCGAGAAATGAAATCATTGTAAAAATCCTGAATTACCTTGACAAAATAGATTTCAAATTAGAGGAAATTGATTCTGATGTCTTGGGTGATGCTTACGAATATTTGATTGCAAGATTTGCAGCAGGTGCAGGGAAATCGGCAGGTGAGTTTTATACACCTCAACAAGTTTCTAAGATTCTGTCAAAGATTGTAACCACAGGAAAATCTAAAATTAAATCAGTATATGACCCCACGTGCGGCTCAGGTTCATTGCTTTTGCGAGTAGCCAAAGAAGCAGATGTGAGTGAGTTTTACGGACAGGAACTAGGACGCACAACTTATAACCTTGCCCGAATGAACATGATTTTGCATGATGTGCATTTCCGTGAGTTCAACATTGTGCAGGAAGACACCTTGGAAAATCCGCAACACTTGGACAAACGATTTGAAGCGGTGGTTGCCAATCCACCATTTTCTGCTCATTGGAAAAGTGATGCCAACCCTCTATTTAATACAGATGAACGCTTTAACCAGTACGGACGATTAGCACCCAAAACCAAAGCCGATTATGCTTTCTTAACCCACATGCTTTATCAATTGGCGGACAATGGTATTATGGCAAGTGTGTTTCCGCATGGTGTGTTGTATAGAGGTGCTGCTGAAGGTCATATTCGCGAATACATCATAAAAGAAATGAATGCCTTGGATGCCGTAATTGGATTACCTGCCAATATTTTTTACGGTACTTCAATTCCTACCTGCATTATGGTGCTAAAAAAATGTCGTGAGGTAGATGATAACATTGTCTTTATTGATGCCAGTGGAGATAACTATTTCAAAAAAGAAGGCAATCAAAACGTACTTCGTAATGAAGATGTAGATCGTATCGTAAACACTTATCGCAACCGTGAAACCATTGAAAAGTATAGTTATGTAGCCACATTGGCGGAAATTGCTGAAAACGAGTATAATCTTAATATACCACGTTATGTTGATACTTATGAGGAAGAAACATTAAGGCCATTAAACGTGCTTTCAGAAAGTCTTGATACTATAGCTCAGGAATTAGAGGAAGTAAACCAAAGGATTCAAGATAGTTGCCAACATTTAAATATTCCATTTCCAAGTAGCGTAAATAGAAACCTTTTACTAGAATATAAAAAATCTGTTCAACGAGACCTATTTAATCAAGTAATAAGATTCCAAATGGAAAATGGAGAAAACCATCCTGATTGGCAAAATTATATTTTACAAGATATCGGAACTACTTACAATGGTTTAACAGGAAAAACAAAAGAAAATTTTGGTGAAGGTTTGCCTTACATACAATACAAACAGATTTTTGACAAGAGTTATATAGATACGTCAAAATGTGAATTTGTTGAAATCCTAGAAGATGAGAATCAAAACAGAGTTCAATATGGCGATATTTTCTTTACAACTTCTTCTGAAACAATATTAGAAGTTGGGTTTGCATCTGTACTATTAGCTGAGGTTGGTGAAATGTATCTAAATAGTTTTTGTTTTGGATACCGTCTAAATTCATTTGATATACTAGACCCAAACTTTGCTCAATATCTTTTTCGTAATGATGAACTAAGAAGGAAAATTGTGCGACTAGGCCAAGGTAGTACCAGGTACAATATATCTAAAGTACAATTGATGAAAATTGATACACTTCTACCCTCTATTCCTGAACAGAATCAAATATCTTCTTTCCTTAATTCCATTGATAGAAAGATTGAATTGATAAGCAATGAATTTTAGTTAAATGGAGAAAGTTCGAGATATAATATCTGCCAATTTATTAAAGCACTCACAATTTGAAGAGTATTTTAAAATAATTGAGATAATCGAAGAGCATACATTTCTTAACCCAGATGTCTGTATTGAAAGCTGTAAAGCCCTTGTAGAAGGTATTTCAAAAACAATCTTAATTAATCTTGATAATACAAAGACTACCGATAACATTGATAAAGATGACTTGCCTAAGCTTTTTAAAGACGCAATGCGCAAGTTATCAGATGAATGTGAGGATTTAGAAGGTGATTTTGCCGCTCGTTTTTCTGCTATAATTCAAGTGATTGCCGAAATAAGAAATAAGCGTAGCGATATCTCACATGGTAGAATGGCACCAAAATTTATTTTCAGTTCTTCTAAATTAGCTTCTACAGTTGTCAATATGACTGATAGTATGTTGGAGTATATCTTAGAGCATTATTTCAGCATCGACCATTATAAAGACAGCATTTTAGATTACAATTCGGAGCAAATGGAAGCTTATAATGATTGGTTGGATGAAAGCGTTGATTTTCCCATTAAAAAAGCTAGATATAGTAAACTTCTTTATGAAAATGATTATGACGAATATGAAAGTAGATACTCAGATGAATATTTGAAATCTAAAGAAGAAGATGAAATTGAACATAAAGAAGCCGTTGCAGTAATTGAGGAAAAAGAAACTATTGAAACAATCGACCCTGCAACCCAAGAACAACCAGTAGCTATTCCAGTCGAAGAGCAAGAAGAAAAGCAGGTAGAGAAACTAGTTTCTGACTTTGATGAAGAAACCTTTTGGTCTGAGGTTAGAAATCAAGCACTTCAAGAATTTGCAGAGGCAGAAAATTTAAAAAGTGAAGAATTGAAAGAAGTGGTTAATGAATATCTATTCAGTGAAAAACCACCATTACGTGACGATGTTGCTAAAACAATGAACGAAAGACCGAAATTGTCAGAGTTCAAAACGATAGTTCCAAGTTTGACAGATAGAATTATGGCTTTTGCCAATGACTTAAATAATCCAGAAGCAGAAGCATGACATCACAACCCGAACAAATATTAGAAAACAATTTAGTTACCCAACTTGAAAGGCTTGGCTATAAAAGGGTTGTAATACGTGATGAAAATGAACTTTTAGCCAATCTCAAAAATCAATTAGAGAAACATAACAAGGTACAGTTAAGCGATAACGATTTCAAGCAAATACTCAACTATATCAACAAGGGCAATGTGTTTGAACGTGCTAAAATATTGCGAGACCGAGTGCCATATACCAACGCCCAAGGCGAAACCAAAACTGTAGAACTCATCAACCAAATTCATTGGTGCCAAAATGAGTTTCAGGTTACGCAGCAAATCGCCATGGAAGGCACGCACAAAAACCGCTATGACGTAACTATTCTCATCAATGGTTTGCCATTGGTTCAAATTGAATTAAAACGGAGAGGTTTAGAACTCAAAGAGGCATTTAATCAAACCAATCGCTACGAAAGACATTCCTATTGGGCAGGTCATGGTTTGTTTCAATTTGTGCAGGTTTATGTGATCAGCAACGGAGTAAATACAAAATATTACGCAAACGCACCGTTGAAAGCCCGCTCATTCAAACAAACTTTTTATTGGGCTGATGAAAAAAACCGCCTAATTACTCAGTTAGCGGCATTTTCGGAAGTGTTTTTAGAGCCTTGCCACATTTCTAAAATGATAACCAAGTACACCGTTCTAAACGAATCGCAAAAGATTCTGATGGTGCTTCGACCATATCAATTTTATGCCGTTGAAAATATAGTTGAGCGGGTAAAAACCACAACCAAGTACGGCTACATTTGGCATACAACAGGTTCAGGTAAAACCTTGACTTCCTTCAAAGCTGCTCAAATTCTTACAAATTTACCGCAAGTTCACAAGGTGGTTTTTGTGGTGGATAGAAAAGATTTGGATTACCAAACCACCAAAGAGTTTAACGCATTTAGCAAAGGAAGCATAGACGGAACAAACAATACAAATACTCTTGTTAAGCAACTTTCAGGAGATAACAAACTCATTGTTACCACCATTCAAAAACTCAATACGGCTATCAGTAAAACTCGCTATTTGGGGAAAATGGAAGCTTTGAGAAATGAGCGTATCGTTTTCATTTTTGACGAGTGCCACAGAAGCCAGTTTGGGAAAACTCACGAAGAAATTAATAAATTCTTTGCCAATTGCCAGATGTTTGGGTTTACGGGTACACCCATCTTTGAACCCAATGCAGGTAAAAATGAATATGGCAAACGAACAACCAAAATGCTTTTTGGTGATTGCTTGCACAAGTATGTGATTACAGATGCCATTAGAGACGAAAACGTTTTAAAGTTTTCAGTGGAGTACATCAGAACTTTCAAAAAGAAAGACCATATTCTCGATATCAATGTAGAAGCCATTGATGAAGCAGAAGTAATGGATTCCCCAATTCGCTTAGATAATATTTCGGAATACATCATTGCTAATCACAATCGAAAAACCCATAGCCGAGAGTTTACAGCCATTTTCTGTGTTTCGAGTGTTCCCATTTTGATTGAGTACTATAAATTGTTTTTGCAGAAAAAAGAAGAAGGAAAACACAACCTTCGGTTGGCAACCATATTTTCTTATTCTGCCAATGAAGAAGACAAAGATGCCGTTGGCTTTGTAGATGATGAAGAATTTTTAATGGCAGCAGAACCACAAGCAGAATATAATACCCAGCATACGAGGGACGAATTAGAAGATTTCATCAAGCACTATAACAAGCAATTTGGAACAAACTACACCAGCAAAGACAATCAATCATATTACAACTATTACAATGACATAGCCAAACGAGTAAAACACCGCCAAATTGATGTTTTGGTTGTGGTAAATATGTTCTTGACAGGTTTTGACAGTAAGCATTTGAACACGCTTTATGTTGATAAGAATTTGAAATATCACGGACTTATTCAAGCTTATTCCCGAACAAACCGAATTCTGAATGAAGTCAAATCGCAAGGAAACATAGTTTGCTTTAGAAATTTGAAAGAAGCAACGGATGAAGCCATTACCCTATTTTCAAACAAGAATGCCATTGAAGAAATCATCATGCAGCCTTATGAAGAGTATGTTGCGAAATTCAACCAGGCATTTATTGCTTTATTACAGATTGCGCCCACGGTAAACAGTGTTAACGATTTACCAAGCGAAGAAGAAGAATTGGCTTTTATTCAAGCCTTTCGTGAATTGATGCGTTTGAAGAATGTGCTTTCCACATTCACTGAATTCAAGTTTGACGACTTGTCCATGACAGAGCAGTCTTTTGAAGATTACAAAAGCAAATACCTTGACTTGTACGACAAAGCCAAAGGTCACAACCAAAAAGAAAAGATTAGCATTTTAGGAGATATTGATTTTGAATTGGAGTTGATACACCGTGATGAAATCAATGTAGCTTACATTTTGAAGTTACTCGCCAAATTGAAAGATGCAGCACCTGAGGAACAAGAGAAACAGAAGAAAGCATTGATTGAAATTGTAGCAGGTGATGCACAATTGAGAAGCAAGAGAGAATTGATAGAGAAGTTCATCCAAGAGAACTTACCTCATATTTCAGATTCGGACGACATTCCAGACGAGTTTGAAAGTTATTGGAATGAAGAACGGAAAGAAGCCCTCAAAAAATTAAGTGAAGAAGAAAGCCTTGACAAGGAAAAACTTCAGGATGTAATTGGTAAATACCTTTTTACAGAGAAAAAACCTTTGAGAGATGATGTAATTGGGCTTTTGAATAAAAGACCTGTTCTTAAAGAACGAGCGAATGTAGCAGAAAGAGTAACGGACAAGATTTTAAAGTTCGTTGAGACCTTCATAAATGGAATAACAGGATGAACATAGTTAATTTATTTTTTAGGCTATTCTTAACCTTCAATGCAACATCATTGATTCTAGTAGTGTTCTTGGTTAAAGAAGAGGTTACAGTCAATAAGCTAAGCCCGTATCTCGATAGCTTGCCAGCTTTTGTTTCCTACATTCTCTATTTTCTTGTGCCAGTAATTTTTACCTTTTTAAGCGTGTTGCTTGCAAAAGGATTGGGTGATGATAGCATTGAAAAAGAAGGAGAAAACAACTCACCGATAACAGCGATAGAGCAGGCGAACAATGCGTATTTACCTAGCTATTTGGGGTATTTTTTTGTCGCTCTAAGTGTTCCGTTTTATGACACATTGATTTTTGTTTTTGCCATTTTGTTCATTTTCACGTTTTTGTCTCAAGCATTATACTTCAATCCTCTTTTCCTTTTCTTCGGATTTCACTTTTACTATCTGACTACAGAGAATAACATCAAAATATTCCTCATAACGAAAAGAATTCTGAAAGACCCAAAAGACTTGGAGTTTCCAGAATTGAAACGAATAAACGACTTCACGTTTATTGAAATTTAAAAATATGAATCATCTATTAGCTAGAACAAAAGGAAAGAAGGGAAAGCTTTATAAAGTGCTTTCTAAACAGGACATATATAATTTACCGGATGATCTTGATAGTACTGTTGTCTTTGATTCAGATTACAAATTAGAAGATGATGAATGGTTTGCCATTGCAAACTTTTCAAAAGAAGAATACTGCTTAGATTTTTTAAAGAACAAGTTTGTGTCTGCTGAATATGTTCAAATCCCTAAGTCTGAATTCACAAAGATGGAATTTTTATGTGCCTATCAAAGTGGTGTGTTTTATTTTCAAAAAGTGACCTCTAGCCAAATTATAAGACGCAAATACTTTTCAATATCAGATGACCCTGTATTGAAAGACCAAGAGCCAATTGTCATCATAAACAGTATGCCTGATGCAATCTACGTCAAGGACAATGATACATTATATTTCAAGAAGCTCACCTCAATAACAACTATTTTCAAAGGCATTTACAAACTATACAAAGAAGCAACTCAAGAAGAAACGGAAGAGTTTTTAGAAAATGACTTTATTAATTTATCAGATGACTATTCAGCTGATTCAGTGAAAAAAGCAAACAGAAAGAGAATTGCAATGGCTATGGAAACATTGCAAAAGTTTAGTCCAAAAGAGAAAAAGAGTATTTTCCGTTATATCCGAGAATATTGTGAAGACTTAGACTATGATGAGAAAAAGGGAGAATTCAACATTTCCAAGGAGGATGAATTGAAGAAGTTGCTTTTCGGAATAGAAGAACGTTATTACACAACAAGACAAGGAAAAGAAAAAAGATTAGCAAACTCTGTAACGAAGCTATGATGCCACCGCTCAACAGCCACACACATTGCCAAGCCGCACAAACCAGCCGCACGAGCCAAAGCTTGTCAATAAGTGTGTCTGAGCCAACGCACGGACGAAAAGAAAGCACGGGCATACAACAAAGTTGTATAAAAGCAATAGCGGGTGAAGTGGTAAAATCAAGGTCTGTGCATTTAATAAACTTTTGTGGTGGCGGACAGGTAATAGCCTTGAATTCCGCTACTGCTCTTATACTCGACCGTTGTAAAACATTTTGACCCGTCCTGAATAAAGGCTACATAACTTTAAACA